>OJDH01000177.1_pt1 | contig 47096 bp, 47 predicted proteins | sample 1592761 | NCBI WGS metagenome assembly OJDH01 (sample SAMN05416855, study PRJEB24817) | seawater metagenome | isolation source: Sea water | place: Canada:Atlantic | collected 2013-11
AGCACCATGACGTAGAAAACCTATGAATTGAATGTGGGGATTACCGGACGGACACTGTACAGATGTCGAACTGCATCCTCCTAAAATAATCATTAATAGCACATTAAGAGCAGCATTATAGTGCTGTTGAGTTTTACCATTGGTTTTAATTTCTCCTTTTCAAAATCAACCTAGACTTAATTAAAATTGCTTACGCTACCTTCACTTAAGAAAAAGTAAGCAAATAAATGTTAAAGCGTCTCAATATCAACGTCAGTGCGAATAGGCTTATAATAGACACCACTGAGCCAGTAAAAAGTGCAGCCCAGAAACCAATACGTTCTATTACTAATGGAAAAATCAGGAATAATGGCAACGACGGCAAAACATACCAAAACGTGTACCGCATATGATTAGCAATCTTTATGGTCGGCTGCCCTTCCAAGTGGAGCCAAATCACCACCAAAATAGTGACTGTTGGCAGTGCTACAAGTAGCGCCCCAAACTTGTCATTACGTTTAGCAACTTCAGAAACGCCAACTATAATTCCGGCGGTGAGTAGATATTTGGTAATTATCCAACCCATATTTTTACCTTCAATGTTAAAACCGATTGCCTATCGGTTTTCATTCTGGCAGTATAAACACATGATGAAAATTAATAAAGGGCATTCTATGTTTCTCGGTGAACTCGAAAAACAAGTGTTGCAATATTTGTGGTCTTCGCCGGGCGTGGATGTTAAACACGTCCATGCTGAACTTTCAAAACAGCGCGATAGCTCACTGAATACGGTGCAAAGTGCACTAGAACGCCTTTTTAAAAAGGGCTTGTTAAGCCGTGAAAAGCAAGGGCACGCATATCTATACCGTGCAGAGATAGCAAGAGATGACTTAATTGCCAGGTTAATTGATAGCGTCGCCAGTGATTTTGTCAGCAAGGGGGAAAATAGCTTGATTGCTGCTTTTTCGTCAGTTTCTACAGAAATGGATGAAGAGCAACTTGACCAGCTCGAGCAGCTAATTGAAATACAACGTCAGCAACTTAAAAAAGGTGATAGCAGTGCTGATTAGCGATTTTGCCGTCATCATGAATCTTATTACCATTGCTCTGCTTGGATTCTTCGTGGGGGCATTATTGCTCACTATCGCTTGGACAGTTTTTGGCAAACTTATCGGTTCTTATTCTATCCAATCACAGAAAACCTTAATTTTGACTTGGGTGTTAGGTCCTTGGGTGTTAGGTCTAATGACCATGCTTTTCTTTAGTCCGTTGTTTGAAGGAACGGCCATTTATAATTGGGTGGAAAGCGTGGTGCATTGGCATCATCTATACGTTTTTCAATTTAGCAGTTGGCATGGGGTTTCGGTTGTATTGTTTGTCTTGTTTAGTATTGCTTTGATTGCTGTTAAAGGCACACAGCTGTATCGACAAGGAAATGCGATTAATACATTAAAACATTTTTCAATAGCCGAGGATCAGTCTCAAGGCCAACACAATGTCCAAATAATAGACAGTGATATTCCTACCGCATTTACGGCAGGATTTTTTCGGCCGGTTTGTTACGTCGCAACAGGGATGGCAGATAACCTTAGTGACAAAGAACTGGATATTGTTGTGGAGCATGAGCTTGCCCACGCTCGCAATAGAGATCCGTTAACTAAACTATTGATAGCTTTTTTATCTGCCTATTACCCCAAAAGACTCGCCCAGCTTTTAAATCAAAAGTACGCGTTATTGACCGAGCACATTGCAGATCAATCTACAGTAATAGGCCACTCTGCTGAAGATGTTGCAGCTACGCTTGTCAAAGTAGTTAGGTTGAACACCGTTTTACCAAAAAATGCGTCAAATACATCCCTTAGTTTTTTTGGTGGTAATGATATTTCGCAACGCGTACAACAGTTATTAACGCCCACCAGAAAATCACTGCCAGTTATTGTACCCATTGCTTTTATGATGGTTATGCTCTGCTTTACGATCGTTGCTGTTGATGCCACTCATCATCTAGTCGAATCCGTTTTTACTCATTCTTAAGGAATAATACATGCACAGCGAGTTAGATTTTTGCTTAATTTTAAAACCGATTGCGGCTCGGTTTTTAATTAGGAAAACACTGTGGTTTTGCTTACCGTTTGCCAGTTTGCTGCTGATACTGCCATCGTTAGCACATGCGCAAGATATGAGTAATCAACAAGCCTTAGACTTGTCCCAAGCGATCAGCTTTTCATTGTCAGAGCATCCTGAAATGACAGTGTTTACTCATCAGCGAGAAGCGCTAAATGCAAGGGTAAAGCAAGCTAAAATTCTGCCGAGGCCAACTATTGGTTTAACGATTGAAGATGCAATGGGAACCGGCACACATAGTAACTTCGGTGCAGCCCAAAGCACGCTGAACATTGCTTGGGTGCTGGAATATCGTGCTATCGATAGTCGCGTGAATGCTGCTAAAAACGCAGCAACACAAGTCGATTTTGAAAGGGATATAAAAGCCTTAGATATTTCTGCACACACCGCAAAACTGTTCATTGAAGCACTAATTTTAGAGCAGCGACTACAACTAGCTAAACTGGCTGAGCAACAGGCTAATGACGCGTTGTCTGCCATAACGCGCAGAGTTGAGGCAGGCAAAAGCCTATCCATTGAACAGCTACAATCCGAAGCAGAGCTAGTACGGCGAGGTCTCGAAGTTGAAGATTTAGAGCATGAATTGGAAGCGAGTCGTTACCAGTTGGTTGCACAGTGGGGTGGCGAAGCCAACCAATATGTGCCTCAAGGTGATTTACTAGATGTACCTGTCATCGAAAACCTACCTACACAATTAGCTAAACTCAAAGCACATCCAGCTTTATTGGCCTTTGCTAATCAACAGCGCATTGCACAGTCGCAAATAGAACTCGCTCGCATCGAAGCTAAACCCAAATGGCAGGTATCAGCTGGAATAAGACGTTATGAATCTACCGATGATTTTGGCTTAGTTGCAGGGATTTCCATTCCATTTGGTAATGACGCACGTAGCTTAGGTGATGTACAGGTAATTCAAGCAAAACAAGCCGAATATCAAAGCCAAGCTGATGTGTTGGCACGTAAACTCAATACTCAGCTGTTCGTATTATTGCAAAACATGAAACATAGCAAACATGTCATAGACACCCTTACGGACAGGGTGATCCCCTTGCTAGAAAAAGCCTCTGATGAAGCCAATAGAGCATACGACATAGGCCGTCTTGGTTATTTAGAATGGACGTCTATTCGACAAGAACTGCTCAGTACCCAAGCCCAATTGCTAGATGCCTATCAGGCCATACACCTTCAACACATCGAAATTCAGCGCCTTACCGGTGCAAGCCTTTCCAATTAAGTGAGAAAAAAATGAACAAACGACTCTTTATTTTTGTATTTTTGTGTCAACTTGGAATAGCTTGTGCGCTAACCCCCATTTTGGCAATGGCCGAATCGTCCCCAGCAGCAGATGAGCCAGAGCCAGAAAAAGGTCCACACAACGGCAGAATGTTACGAGAAGGTGATTTTGCAATTGAACTGGCCATTTTTGAAACTGGTGTTCCGCCCGAATTCAGAGTGTGGGTGACACAAGGTGAAAAACCCGTTGCCCCTCAAAAAGTCGAATTAAATATCAAACTCACCCGCTTGGGTGATCAGATTAATGATATCAACTTCAGAGCCGAAGGTGATTACCTGCGAGGTGACACGGTAATTTACGAGCCGCATTCGTTTATTGTGTCAGTCAGCGCACGTCATCAGGGTAAAACTTATTCGTGGCAATACGACAATTTTGAAGGTCGCACGCTGATTGAAGCTAAAGTCGCAGAAGCGATGGAAATTGATACTGAAATAGTCGGCGCAGCCACTTTACATAAGACGATTAAAGTTTATGGAAAGCTAGTATTACCTGCGAATGCCAAGCGCCAAATTAACGCCCGTTTTGAAGGTGAAATCAAACAAGTCCACGTTGGCTTGGGGGATACAGTCAAAAAAGGACAGCTTTTAATTACCATCGAAAGTAACGAAAGCTTACAGTCTAATCAAATTAAAGCCCCGATTGCGGGCGTTATCACACAGCAGCTTGCTAATACCGGCGAACAAACGGGACAACGTACCCTGCTTGAAATTACTCAGCCTAGCAAACTGCTTGCTGAGCTTGCAGTCTTCCCAATGGACGTTATGTCGGTTAAACAATCTGCGCCTGTTACCTTGATGGTCAATGGCCTGAACAATTCAATTCCCACGGTTATAAGTGGGAACCGCCTTACTATGCGAGATGATCAAGCCCGATTATTCCTTGCTGAAGTCGACAATACTGAAGGGTTTCTAAGTGAAGGTGCGTTTATCTCTGCATTAATCGAAGTAGAAACCTTTGATGTGCCCTTAGCTGTTAAACGCCTTGGGTTACAGGCTTTCAGGGACTTTACCGTTGTGTATGCCAAGGTTGGCGAGCAATACGAAGTGAGAATGCTGGAGCTGGGTCGAGAGGCAGGTGAATGGGTTGAGGTGCTAGGCGGCATTGATGCAGGCACAGAGTACGTCACCAATAATAGCTACATCATTAAAGCCGACATTGAAAAATCTGGCGCATCACACGACCATTAGGAGTAGCACATGCTAGATTTTATTTTACGCTTTGCGATAAAACGCAACATTCTTGTGTTGGTGCTAGTGCTGGGTGTTTCAGCGCTCGGCTTGTGGAATTTTACCAAACTACCCATTGATGCTGTGCCCGACATTACTAACGTTCAGGTAATGATTAATACTGATGCACCTGGTTATACGCCTTTGGAAGTGGAGCAGAGAATTTCTTATCCGCTTGAAACGGCTTTAGCGGGCTTACCAAACTTAGAGGGCACGCGCTCTGTTTCTCGTTATGGTTTATCACAAGTGGTGGCCGTCTTTAGCGACAATACCGACGTGTACTTTGCACGCCAGTTGGTAAATGAAAGGCTCTCTGCTGCAAAGTCAGAATTACCAGTTGGTCTTGAACCTCAGTTAGGTCCTATTGCCACAGGACTTGGCGAGATATTCATGTTTACCGTAGACGCTGAACCTGGCGCGACGGATAAAGATGGTAACTTGATTACACCTATGGAATTGCGCTCTGTGCACGACTGGGTTATTCGTCCTCAACTTATGCGTGTGCCTGGTGTAGTTGAAGTCAACCCGATTGGTGGCTTTGAGCGAGAGTTAGTCGTGGCTTTTGAGCCTGAAAAACTGCTGACATACGGCGTTACTCAAGCTGATTTGGTCAACGCCATTGAAAATAACAATACCAACCAAGGTGCCGGTTTTATTGAGAAGAGTGGCGCACAATGGCTGATTCGAATTCCAGGACAAATTGAAAACATCAACGCTCTGGCCAATACAGTGGTGAAAACCACTGATGGTGCCAGTGTACGTATTAGTGATGTGGCAAGTGTGGTTGAAGGGCACGGCCTACGCACAGGTGCCGCAACACAAGATGGCCGTGAAGTGGTGATGAGCACGGTGTTTATGTTGATCGGAGAAAACAGCCGCACAGTTGCATTTGCCGTGGGCGAAAAGCTGAAAGAAATCAATAAGTCACTACCTGAAGGAATTGTCGCAACCGCCGTATACGATCGGACAAAACTAGTTGATCAGACGCTTAATACCGTCAAGACCAACCTAGTTGAAGGCGCATTGCTGGTCATTGTAATTCTGTTTCTGCTTTTAGGTAATTTCAGAGCGGCGTTTTTAACTGCCTTAGTGATCCCTTTTGCCATGTTAATGACAATCACCGGCATGGTGCAAACAAAGGTCAGTGCTAACTTAATGAGCTTAGGCGCACTGGATTTTGGTCTGCTAGTTGATGGCGCTATTATCATTGTTGAAAACTGTTTGCGCCGACTTAGCCAGGCCAGCCCAGATGGCCAACAATTAGCACTAAAGCATCGACTGGAAATTGTATTCACCGCGACAAAAGAAGTGATACGCCCCGCCTTATTTGGTGTGTTTATTATCACTGCTGTCTATTTGCCTATATTTGCGCTAGAGGGCGTGGAAGGCAAGATGTTTCACCCTATGGCACTTACCGTAGTGATTGCTTTGTTGTGCGCCATGGTGTTATCCATCACATTCGTGCCCGCCGCTACCGCTTTGCTGTTTAAGAAGCCGGTCAAAGAAAGACGTAACGTCATCATGAGTGGTGCGACCTTTGTTTATAAGCCTTCGCTTAAGTGGGTTATGAAAGCAAGATGGTTTGTGGTGGTATTTGCCGTCGCTCTGGTTGGGATCATGGGTTATCAAGCCACCAAGCTTGGCAGCGAATTTGTGCCTAACTTGGATGAAGGGGATATTGCCATGCATGCACTGCGTATTCCTGGTACGTCTTTGAGCCAAGCCGTTGCGCTACAAGAAAGCTTGGAAGCCCGCATTATGGAAATGCCAGAAGTGGAGCGGGTATTTGCAAAAATTGGCACAGCTGATGTCGCTACCGATGCTGTACCACCTAGTGTTGCCGATAACTTCATTATTATGAAACCACGTGAACAATGGCCTAACCCGAATAAAACCAAAGACCAAATTGTTGAAGACTTAGCGGCATTAGTAGAGCCTATTCCAGGCAATCGTTATGAATTTTTGCAGCCCATACAGATGCGTTTTAATGAACTGTTGTCAGGCGTACGAGCAGAGCTAGCCATAAAAGTATTTGGTGATGATTTTGAAATATTGAATGCTGTAGGCAGCGAGATTGAAAGCGCTATTGGCAGTGTCGAGGGCGTTGCTGACATCCAGATGGAGCAAACAACTGGCTTACCTATGCTCACCATAGTACCGAAAATGCAAAAGTTAGCCCAATACGGTATTTCAAAAACGCTTATTCAAGAGCAGTTGGCAACCTCACTAGGAGGACGCGTTGCAGGTAAGTTTTATGAGGGAGATGCCAGAGCCGATATCGTTGTGCGTTTGCAAGAGACTATGCGTAGCGATGTTGATGCCCTATATCGCCTACCTATACATTTGCCAGATGGTCATTACGTGCCACTGCAAGAATTAGCTGATATCGAAATGCTATTGGGTGCAAACCAAGTCAACAGGGAGAACGGCAAACGTCGAGTTGTGGTCACCGCAAATGTCAGAGGTAGAGACTTAGGTAGTTTTGTCGCAGACATTAAAACCCAAATAGAGAGCAATGTAGATATTCCTGCGGGTTATTGGCTCGAATATGGCGGCACCTATCAGAAATTACAATCTGCTTCACAGCGTTTGTCCATAGTAGTACCGGTCACTTTGTTCTTGATCCTTGGACTGCTGATACTGGCACTAGGCTCGTTTAAAGATGCGATGATCATATTCACTGGTGTGCCTTTAGCCCTAACCGGCGGTATAGCTGCGCTAATGTTACGCGACATTCCGTTTTCAATTTCAGCGGCAGTGGGGTTTATCGCATTATCGGGGATTGCTATATTAAATGGCTTGGTCATGGTGTCGTTCATTCGGGACTTACGTAAACAAAACATACCGCTAGAACAAGCGATATTTGATGGCGCTATCACACGCCTGCGTCCCGTTATTACCACAGCGTTGGTTGCTTCATTAGGTTTTGTGCCAATGGCGTTAAATACCGGAATGGGCTCTGAAGTACAGCGACCTTTAGCCTCTGTGGTTATCGGAGGGATCATTTCATCAACCATACTGACATTGTTTGTCATCCCCGCGTTATATCGATTATTGCATAAAGATAAAACACCTACGGCTGAGAAGGAGCAACTTAATGCCCAATAATATTAAACCATTCGCCGCATTCCTTTTGGGTTTGCTGTTAGTGAGTCTGTCTTTTGGGGCACTCGCGCATGGGGTTGATGACAATACCCGAGTGTTCTTAGAACAAAATTCGGGCGTGCAATTCATACCGTTTATCTATATTGGCGCTAAGCACATGTTTACCGGCTACGACCACATACTATTTTTGGTCGGCGTAATCTTTTTTCTTTACCGAAGTCGCGATGTATTGCTGTATGTAAGCATGTTCACTGTTGGGCATAGTATTACTCTGTTATGGGGTGTGCTGGGTGACATTCAGGTTAATCCCTATTTAATCGATGCCATCATTGGCTTCTCGGTTGTGTACAAAGGCTTTGATAATCTGGGAGGTTTTAAACGCGTGTTTGGCAGGCAGCCAGATACCAAGTTGGCCGTGTTGATATTTGGTTTATTTCATGGTTTTGGATTAGCCACTAAATTGCAAGAGTTTGAACTGGTTCCAGACGGGTTAGTTGCCAATATGATTGCATTTAACATCGGCGTCGAACTGGGGCAATTTATGGCGCTCGTCTTCATTGTTATTGTGATTAACTTTTGGCGGAAACTACCGTCATTCGAGCGTTTTTCCACTGTTACGAACACCATGCTTATGAGCGCTGGACTAATGTTAATGGGGCTTCAATTAACTGGCTATTATTTATATTAATAAGAACGAGAAAAATTTATGACACAAGATGTAGTAAGTACCAAAACATTAGTAAAATCGACCATTGCAGCCACCATTATCGCAGCCGTGGTGTTTGTATGCTTTATTCTTCCCGCAGAATACAATATTGACCCAACGCACATTGGTCACAAACTAGGTTTGACTGCGCTGGCTCACCATGAGGATGAACCAACCCAAGTGGCGCAAGAAACCGCCGTCACTGAACAAGGGCAACAGGTGATTGAGGTTACTGTGCCCGCTGGGAAAGGCATTGAATACAAATTTCAAATGAATCAACACGACAAAATGACCTACGAGTGGCTAACCGATGGGGAACCGCTTTATTTTGATTTACACGGTGAGCCTGAAGGCGACACCACAGGTTATTTTGAAAGTTACGCTATCGCTACACTGTCAGAAATGAAAGGCAGTTTCACCTCGCCTTTTTCTGGCTCGCATGGTTGGTATTGGAAGAACACAAGTGACCAGCCTGTGGCAATCCAATTGATTGTCAAAGGGCAGTACACCGTTATCGGACTTAAATAGAAAACACAACAGAGGGTTTAAAAATGAAAGTTATTAATCGCGCATTATTTCTGATTGCATGTATTTGGCAAAGCGCCGCCTTTGCACATGGAGGCCATAACGAAATCAGTAGTGAAACTGCGCTCAATATTGCTAGTAAATCGGTTCAACAGCTTACGTTCAAAGATTTTGGCTACCAAGTGGGCAAGCTCGACGCAAGTTGGAAGTCGGCAACAGATGCTAACTTCAATGTGGTTGAAGTGTTAGAAAAAGCGTTTGTGGTTAGTGCAACCAACCCATCGAGTAATAAAGTTATTTACTTCGAAATAGCAAATAATGGAAAAGTGCTCAGTGTGAAAAGTAGTGAATGATTTACACCTTGCTAAGGCGGCATTCTTGCCGCTTTTAAGGTTTATCAGCTAATGCTTGCATGACAATTAGTAAGATCAGACTCTCGATATGTCTTGTCAATATCATTAAATAGAGGTTTTGAAATTGCGTTTAAGTAAACAATTCTTGCTGTGATGAGGAGTCTAAAGACTCCACCCTTAACGATAATTGTGAATTAGCAATTATTAACCTAATTAATATTACATCTATTTTAGTCATTATGGAGGTAACTATGGTTAGAGTTCCCATTTCTATACTGTAAAAACTATTCTCATGTTTTTTTGTGTTTAATAATGATTTAGTTTAAATAGTGTTTGGGTGATGGGCATATTCGTCATACCAATCAAAGGCTTGCTGGGGGATTTGCTTGGGGTCAATATGTGACATGGTGTTTCTCCTGATAGTTGATAATGCGCTGCTTTAAAGTGGTAAGATTGAATATTGATCATTTGATTAATATTCAATCAAATCAATTTACTATCTGCTGATATGCTTGAGAATTCAATAGTTATACAACGCTAGCCTTGGGATAACTGTTTTGAAATGTAACAAGTCAGAGTGAGATAAACGATAAGAGTGAAACTAAAAGGCTGGTTTGTCTTTTAACGCAAAAGGTTTATTCAATCGACATCTAATGAGAATCGATTGCTGCGAAAAGACTGAAGAAGTGTTTATTCACGTTTGGTAAAAATGCACGGAAGCGTGCCTATTAAGTCAAAATGACAGCCATTTTGACCGTTACTAAGATAAGCCTATACCACGAAGACTGTGCTCGATGACCGTTTTCAATTCACTTAATGGTACACCTGCTCGAGCCATAGAGGCTGTACCTCTGAGGGTAGTAGCGATACATAATGCGATACTCTGTGCGCGGGTATTTAACCCAAGTTTAATCGCTTGTGGATCATCAGTGAAGATATCAACTAACGCGTCTTGAATTTTTTGACTCGCCTGATTCAGTAAATTGCTCGGCAACTCAGGCATATCGCCACTGGCAATCTCCCCTTGGCATAAAAATATGAAACATCCTTTAGGATCTTCAGCAGTACACTGCTCGCTTACCACTGATGTCATGTAATTTTTAATACGCTGTGCTAGCGGAATGCCTTCTTGCTGTAAATGCACAAAATGAGGTTGGGCATTTTTCTCAATATATCTCTGGGTCGCCTTTAGAAACAAGGCTTCTTTATTACCGAACGTGCGATACATGCTGGGTTTATTGATCCCCATACTTTGAGTGAGTTCAGCCAAAGACGCGCCTGCATAGCCTTTTTTCCAAAAGACACCCATAGCTGACTCAAGTGCCTTTTCATCGTCAAAAGTACGTTTACCACTCATTGCTATGAACCTCGCAAAAATGAATCTAAGGATTTATTTGACCTATGTTACCGATCGGTATAACATTAATCAACGTTACCGATCGGTACAACTTTAAATACTTTCTTATTACTTTTTTAAATACTCAGCACATCAACAGGAGCAAACAATGACTAATTCAGTTCAAGGCAAAGTAGCACTCGTTACAGGCGCAAATCGCGGTATTGGTAAAGCAATCGTCGATTCACTTATCGAAAATGGCGCGACTAAGGTTTATTTAGCGGTACGCAACCCAGAATCAACCAAAGAAATCGAAGCACAATACGGTGATAAAGTTGTCACATTGACTGCCGATGTAGTCGATACAGCATCAATTCAGCGCTTGGCTACTCAAGCCTGCGACGTGGATATTCTGGTGAATAACGCGGGTATTATGCACGTGACTTCACCTTTAGCTGAAAACGCAGAAGAGTCATTGATGGAGCAAATCAATGTGAACGTGTTTGGTTTGATGCGTGTTGCCAATGCATTCGCTGAAACGCTAGAGCGCAATAAAGGCGTATTGGTACAGTTGAATTCTATTGCATCGATTAAAGCCTTCGGCGATATTGCTACGTACTGCGCATCCAAAGCGGCAGCGTACTCGATTACTCAAGGCTTAAAAGATAAGTGGGCTGATAAAGGTATTCGTGTGTTAAGCGTACACCCAGGCCCAATTGGCACTGAAATGGGTGATTCAGCAGGTTTTGAAGGTGCACCTGATGCAACTGTGGTAGCAGAAGCGATTGTTACTGCACTTGAAAGCGGTGACTTCCACTCGTTCCCAGATCCTGTGGCGAAGCAGCTTGAAACTGCTTACCAAAGCTACTCAGATGCGATTATCACCAGCGACTTATCTTTGTAAGGTTCAAAGTAAGTTCGCGTTAGTCATCACAGCAGCGCGGTTCTGGGTTTTACGCTCAGCTCCGTGTTGTTGGTAATGTATTCTAGACCCCTTCTTTTTGATTTTTATCTCTTTTCATATTTGCTGCTAAAGCCAATTTTCTTTTTATTGAATAAATGGTTTACTCATTGTCATTGCAGTAATAAAGAAGTGAGACGAATGAATATCGTTATCTTAGCCAACCGCGATCTTGCTAGTAACTATGCGCTAAATTTGCTGCTACCTCACTTATCGCAACACCATGTGAGTGTGTTTCTATCTGCCAAGGTAGGCGGTAGTGGCAGTAAACCTGCTGAGCTCAATAGCCTCGCTTTCTTTGAGCAAAAATTGCTTAACCAAATACTATCCCCCTTATTTGAAAAATTACCTAACTATCAAGGTTTTAAAACGTTTTCCCAAATGAGCTGCATTTTGCAGCAACCTGTGACAGAGCTTAACGATATCAACAGTCCACTCAGCTTAGCCAAAATAGCTAAACTAGAACCGGAACTCATTCTGTCTATTCGATATGGCAGTATATTAAAAGAAGATGTACTGGCATTACCGAGCTTTGGCGTATTGAATTTACATTCAGGTTTGTTACCTGATTATCGTGGGGTCATGGCCACGTTTTGGGCGATGTTAAATGGCGAGAAGAAAATCGGCACAACGCTGCATTATATCGATAATGCCAGTATCGATACTGGGCGTATTGCTGGGCATTCTCACCTTGAGGTACAGCCGGAAAAGTCCTACTTGTGGCACGTATTGCAGTTATATCCCAGCGGGGTAAACCTGCTAATTGACGCCGTTGTTACCCTTGATAACGGCGCACAGTTAACAACCACCGAGCAGCAAGGGGGGCAATACTATTCATTTCCTGACACTGAGGCATTAAAGCGCTTTACAGATAAGCCGTTATGCTTGGTCAATGAAGACGAACTGACCGCATTTATGCTTGAGCATTACATACGTTAGGTTAAAGCCTCGCCGCGCATTTAATCGTTAGGTGAACGTTACTGAGTTTACTTTCGTCTACCTAATTGACACAGCTCCTTATGAGGCAGAAGGTAAAGGCTACAATGAGGTTGATTAATGCCAATAAATAGGGGCCAAAATGAAAGTTAACCCAGCAGATTTTAAAGCACCACAGGGCGAGTCATGTGATTTGAGCCAGCGTCCCACCGCTGTTGCCCCTTTGTATACGTCAAAAGCGCATTATAAACAGAAGCTCAAAAAACAAATTGGTAAAATGAGTGATTTGCAGCGCATGCTATACGCAGCTAATGAACATTCGGTGTTGATCATTTTTCAGGCCATGGACGCAGCAGGTAAAGACAGCTCAATTCGGCACGTTATGTCGGGAATTAACCCCCAGGGTTGTCAAGTACATAGCTTCAAACACCCTAGTCAAAATGAGCTAGAGCACGATTTTTTGTGGCGTTCGAATCTAGCATTACCGGAGCGTGGACGTATCGGGATTTTTAACCGCTCATACTATGAAGAAGTGCTAATTGCCCGTGTGCATCCCGAAATTTTGCACAGCCAACACATCCCTGATGAAGCAATGCACAAAGAGCACATATGGCGTGAGCGTTTCCGCTCGATTAATGATTTAGAGCAACACCTGAATCGCAATGGCACTCGAGTGATTAAATTCTTTTTACACTTATCTAAAGAAGAGCAGCGTAAGCGCTTTTTAGCCCGTATTGACAACCCAGATAAGAATTGGAAATTCAGCGATGCTGATATACAAGAGCGGGAGTTTTGGCCGCAGTATATGCACGCCTACGAAGATTGTATTGGCTCTACTACCAGCAATGAAGCCCCTTGGTACGTTATCCCGGCGGATGACAAGCGTAACGCACGCCTGATCATTGCCAAAACCATAGTAGAAACCTTCGAATCACTGGATATGCATTACCCTGAAGTTGATGAGCAGCGCAAACAAGAATTGCAACGTATGCGCGGGTTGTTAGCGGCGCAAGCCAAATAATCGTTACCCTGGCTTGTATTGAATGGGCTGACCTGTAGTTGCATCAATCCTGTCAAGGGAGGGCCCGTTGTAACTATCGTTAAGCAGTTCGACCACGGCTTCACCATACTGGCTATACCAAAAATCCCCCATGCCTTTTAAGCGCTTAATATTGGTTTGGCTAATGTCATCCATGGCATCATCGGGGGCTTTGTCTAAGCCTGGTTGAGTGCGCATTTCAGCGTTAACGCGGATATAATTTCCAGGTGGTGTAATGGTTATTGCCTGATAGGCAACGACTTTTTCATCCGATAAGACGTCAATAATACAGCCTTTTAGCATCCATTGTAGTGCTCCCCAACTACGTGAATCAGGTCCATTTATTTTTCGTGTTTGGGTACCCGTGCCAATCGATAACACGCGTCTATTGGCATCTGGCCATAATCGGCAGGCTTCGGCGATAGCACACATGGTTGGGTTGTTCGCTACTACGCCACCATCAATTAACCATGTTTGTTCGTTATCTGGAGGGAGGTTCATGACTTGGGTGGGAAAGTAGGTTGGCCCTGCGCTTGAGGCGTCAGCTACTTGATACGAAAGTAAGTTTTGAAATTCGCTACGGGTTGATTTAATCACGTGAGGGCGATGTTTCTCGACACCATAGGTTATAGCAAGTATATGCTTCCCTTCGGGCACATCTTTTATTTTCGCCTGACCTAGGGACTTTTTAAGAATGTCAGTTTTACCCTTGGCTTCATATTTAGGCGCGTTGATACCGTCTATTTCAAATGCACCGCGGTTTTCGATAAAGATTTTTTTCGCATTCGCGTAGCTATACAGCTTATTAATATCTTGTATGCCCATGTCGGTGGTGGCAAGTGCTAAAGCAATAAGGCTGCCCGTGCTGGTACCCGCATAAAAATCCACGCAATCTCGTAAGGATTTTTGATGTTTTACTTGAAGGGCTTTCTCGACATGGGTTAAAAATTGCGTTGTGGCTGCGCCGCGAATACCGCCGCCATCCAGTGAAAGTATCAGCTTAGACATGCTCTTCTCCTTTATTTTCGCCTAATAGCGTTGTTAATAAGTCCGTTTTAACACAAGGGAAATACAGCAAAATGACAGTGAGAATTGACTATCCCTATTGGTATTTAAGCATAGATTAGAGCGCATAACATGGACAACAAAACTTACATGAAATAACACATGTGCAAAGCGATATTGCATCGCCATGCACGGTGATTAAGGGTGGTTAGCGCATATCGTCTAAAGTGCTTTCAAGAGCAGCCATACCGGTGGGTAAATCTAACTTGTGACCTAAATCGATAAAGGCAGAGCCTAGTGCATGAATGGTGCGAAACAAGTTATGAGTGCGGCACTGTTCACCCATTTGACCTATGCGCACAATATTCGGTCCAAATGAGCCGGATATTTCAACTCGATAACGGTTTGACATGGTACTCAGAACGTCTTTGCCGATAATATTTTGTGGTAGGCTAATGCCCACCACTGACGAAAGACGCGCATGTGGCTCCACATACAATTCTAGCCCCATGCCTTCGATTGCAGCTTGCAGCGCTTTTGAGCATCGTTCATGGCGGGCAAATCGCACCGGTAACGTTTCTGTACACACCAACCGCAGAGCTTCATGAATAGCTAAAATACCAGACACGGGCGCGGTGTAGTGATAAGACTTTTTGTACCAAAATTGATGGCCTAATTTAGCATCGAGGCACCAATGACGAAGTTGATCGGTGCGAGATTCAATAAAGGCCCAGGCTTGTTCTGAAAAACCCACTAAGGATATGCCAGGGATACACGACAAGCCTTTTTGGCCGCCAGTGATCACAGCATCAATACCCCAATCGTCCATGTCTAATGCCATGGTACTTAACGTACAAACTGCATCGACAATGACCATGCAGTTATGCTTTTTGGCCACGCGGCAAATCTGCTCTAGCTCGGCGTTATGCACGGTATTTGAGGTTTCGCCTTGCACTATGGTCAATACGTTGGGTTGACTACGAATGATATGCTGTTCGATGGCTTCGGCGCTTGCCGCTTGCCGCTCATCGATCACAACCTTGGTCACATCAGCTTGCAAACGCCCAGCCATTTCAGCCAAGCGACTACTAAAGAACCCATTACAGATGCTCAGCACCTTATCGCCAGGGCGAACTAAATTAGCAACTGCCATTTCCATAGCGGCTGAACCTGGGCCTGCGACGCCTAAAATCAAGCCGTTTTCAGTTTGAAAAACATAGCGCGACATGACTTTAACTTGTTCGATAATTTGCGCCATGGTGTCGCCGAGATGGTTGATCACTATGCCATTCGCCGCCGCTACTTTGGCCGGAATAGGTACCGGTCCTGCCCCCATCATCAGTAAGGGTTCATCGGGCAAAATGTTATCTAGCGAAATAATTCCTTGTGGCACACAAATCGACACTGGGTCTCCTGAGTCATTAGACAGCTTAAAAAAGTGGGTCACTAGCATATCGCCAAGCAGCAGGTACGCATAGTGCAAAATTGAAACAAATATATTTAATCAATCGATGGTTTTGCAATTATAAATGCGCAGATTATTCATACACAAATAGGTGGCTAAATCGTCTAAATGCCAACTTGTTTTTACATGTAATATCAATAATTTACATGGCGTTAACCTGAGTGGCAATAAGGCTTGTGAGGGAGTCTTTTTACTGTACAATGCCGCCCCTCGAAAGCACAGACTTGCTCAAAATATATCCAGTAACGAGTTTGAAACCCGTTTAGACACTGGAAAAATCTAGGAGAAATTCAGGTATGCATTCCTCAACACATCGATTTTACGAAGATGTACTGGCCATATTAAGCGGTACGGTCTTCGTTAGCTTAGGTTTAGCCATCTTCAAAGCATTAGGATTATTGATTGGTGGTACGGCAGGTATTGCGCTATTGCTGAGCCAGTTTGTACCGGTTAAATTTGGTTTACTGTTCTTTATTGTGAACTTGCCGTTTTATTACATTGCGCTGAAACAGTTAGGCTGGCGTTTTACCCTGAATACCTTTGTGACCATTACGCTGGTGTCTTTGCTGGTGGAAAACATGCATTTGTTCATATCCCTGAGTGACATTCAGCCGGTTTTTGGTGCCGTTGTGGGAGGAATGTTAATTGGTATGGGCATGCTAATTTTATTCAGACACAAATCCAGTTTGGGTGGCTTGGGTATTCTGGCATTTTATTTACAAGGCAGCCGAGGTATTCGCGCAGGTACATTTCAGCTAGTGGTAGACACTTTAATCGTAGTTGGGGCACTGTTCATTATGAACCCAATTTTATTGGCCATTTCATTGGCAGGGATGGTGACGACCAACGTAATACTCGCGGTGAATCATAAACCTGGGCGTTATCACAGTAACTATGCAGAAACCATGGCCGAGTTAACCTCAGAAACCTCCCAGGAAGCTAAAACTATCCGACAGATCCAAACTGCTAAGGTTTCTGATCAACCGGCGAACAGCTGACCAATATCGTTAAATGCTTTAAATTCAAGAGCATTGCCACACGGGTCGAGTAAAAAAAGTGTAGCCTGCTCCCCAGGCTGCCCTTTAAAACGCACATAGGGTTCAATCACAAAACTCACCTCAGCGGCTTGCAGGCGATGAGCTAAGTTTTGCCAATCGTTCATCTTAAGCACAACCCCGAAATGCGGCACAGGTACGGCTTTATCATCGACCTTGTTTGGTGCAGGTTGGCTTGGCATTGCCGCAACCAAATGCGTCACTAATTGATGACCAAAGAAGTTCCAATCTATCCAGTTTTCTGAAGAGCGGCCTTGCTCGCAGCCGAGCAATTCGCCGTAAAAGGCTTTGCTTGCCACCAAGCTGGTAACGGGAATGGCTAAATGAAAAGGCATAACTGACATGGTGTTTCCTTTTGGCTGTACGTGAGCAATGTACTATCGAATACGCGCTGGCGAAACTATGGCAAAAGCGCAGGCATAAAAAAAGCCGCTTAAAAGCGGCTTGCAGAATACAACAATTGGCTATTACACCTCAAATGGGTGACGCAGAACGATGGTTTCGTTGCGGTCAGGGCCCGTTGAGATAATATCGATTGGTACGCCCGTTAACTCTTCTAGGCGTTTGATATAGTTTTTGGCGGCTTGAGGCAAATTATCATATTCGGTCACACCGAAAGAGTTTTCACTCCAGCCCGGCATTTCTTCATACACAGGTGTGATGAGTTCATAATCATCAGCAGCCATAGGCGGAACATCTTTTACTGTGCCATCTGCATGCTTGTAGCCAGTACAAATACTCAAAGTTTCTAAGCCATCAAGTACGTCTAATTTGGTTAAGCAAAAGCCAGTAATAGAGTTAATTTGCACAGCACGTTTCATGGCAACGGCATCGAACCAACCCGTGCGGCGTTTACGCCCAGTGGTTGCGCCGAATTCATGGCCTTTAATGCCTAAATGCTGGCCTACATCACAATCTAATTCCGTTGGGAATGGGCCAGAACCAACACGCGTTGTGTAAGCTTTAACAATGCCCAGTACGTAATCTAAATGAAGCGGGCCAAAGCCAGCGCCAGTTGCTACGCCACCAACAGTGGTATTGCTTGAGGTTACATAAGGGTAAGTACCGTGGTCAATATCAAGCAAGGTGCCTTGAGCGCCTTCAAACATAATTTCGTCACCGCGTTTACGGGCGCGATCTAATACGTCAGTTACATCAACCACCATGGCTTTTAATATATCAGCCACAGCTAATGCATCAGCTAGTGTTTTCTCATAGCTTACTGGCTCAACTTTATAATAGTTGGTCAGCATAAAGTTATGATACTCAAGCACTTCTTTTAGCTTTACAGCGAAATCGGTTGGATTAAACAAGTCACCCACTCGTAAGCCACGACGAGAGACTTTGTCTTCGTATGCTGGCCCAATACCGCGACCAGTGGTGCCGATTGGCTTGTCGCCACGGGCTTTTTCACGGGCTAAATCAAGCTCGACGTGAAAGGGAAGAATAAGTGGGCAAGCCTCACTGATACGCAAGCGCTCCTTTACAGGTACGCCGCGCTCTTCAAGCATCGCGCTTTCTTTCAGCAATGCTTCAGGGCTAAGGACAACACCGTTGCCGATAACACAGGTTACGTTTTCACGTAAAATACCAGAAGGGATGAGGTGCAAAACGGTTTTTTCGCCGTCAATGACCAGTGTATGTCCTGCGTTGTGTCCACCTTGATAACGAACAACATAGGTTGCTTTATCAGTTAAAAGATCTACAACCTTACCTTTACCCTCGTCACCCCATTGGGTTCCGAGTACCACTACATTTTTAGCCATGGATTAGAGAAGTGTCAGAAAATTAGGCGGGGATCCTATCAAATTTCAAGCGGCATCTGAATACAAAAATGCGCTTAATTTTTATATCAGGAAAAACAGGCTGACGACACCTAAGGTCACAAGCACGCCACCGACGCTACGTAATTGATTTACAGGCTGTTCTACCATTTGCTGCAGGTAATTCCGCCATTTATTAGGAAACAACATAGGGCCGATGCCTTCAAGGATCAGGACTATTGCGAAGGCAATAAAGAGTGTATGCAACATAAAAACGCTCTAAAACGAAACAAGCGGCATATGATATAGCAAATTGATCCCTCACCCTAATGAGCTAATGCATTGCTGTTTACCAGTGTTAACTCAAAGCTAAAGCAGGTGCCTTTGCCTAGTTTGCTCTCAACCGTTAAGTCTGAATTGAGTAGCGCCATTAGTTTTTGACAAATGGCTAAGCCTAAACCAGCGTGGCTGCAGGTGTCTTTCTCGGTGTTACTTGCTTGATAGCGCGCATCAAAAATAAAAGCGATTTCTTTGTCACTGATACCAACCCCAGTATCTCGAATATCCACCCTGAGTTTGTCGTTGTGTATCGCAACAGCTAAATCTATTTTGCCCTTTTGTGGCGTATGGCGAATGGCGTTGGCAATTAAGTTAGTCAGCACCCTTTCCAATTTACCTATGTCTGCAAACACGTGATACTCGAAGTGATTAGGGATGACGCGAATCTGTATGTTTTTGTTTTGTGCGTCTAAGGCAAACTTAGCCGCTACATCATGAAGTAGCTCTCCAAGAGGGAAGGGCTCTTGATGCAAGGTGACTTGCCCGCCTTCTAAATAAGCGAGCTCAAAGATTTGGTCGATAAGGTGTTTAAGGTTTTTAGCATTCTTAAGGGACACATCAACGAAATGATCCCGGTCCTGTTTGGATAAGGTCTCACCATTTAACGCTAGTGTTTCAATATAGCCCTGCAAACTGGCCAGCGGTGTGCGCAAATCATGGGATAAATCGGCTAAAAGCACTCTGCGCTGGGTATCGATTTTGCTCAGTTGCTCAAATTGGTTATCGATATGAGTCAGCATATCGGTAAATGCACAGCCAAGGCGGTCAACTTCGTTGTGGCTGTTTTTATTCCACACGGCTAAATCACGGGGTACTTGATCGCGGTGAAAATCAGCTTCGCGAACCTTTTCCATGTCGTCACTTAAGCGCCTCAGTGGCGTGGTGAAGTACTTAAACATCACTAACAAAGCAACTAGTAACAGCATTAAACCGACTACTAGGAATATGGCAATTTCACGCATGCTTTGGCTGTTTTTTAAACTGGCCAGAATGGAGTCATAACGCTCGCCGCCAATAATGACATACAAATAACCTTGCAGTTTGTCGTCATTATAGACAGGCGCAGCGGAAAAAATTTTATGACGACCGAGTTGCCTAGGATCATCTCCTTCAACGGGAAAGCTACGATTGTCGCCAATCAAATGCTTAATCGGCCCGATGTCTACGGTTTTGGCCTTTACCTTACCTGGTTTCGCCGAATAGGTGAGTATTTTGCCTTGCGGGTCTAGGTAGTAAAATTCAAAGTTAGGCCCCAATATCATCAAAGAATGGAAAAGGTTCCCTAACGCGTCGTAGTCATATACGCCTTCTTTTAACAGTGGATTGTCGCGCACCAGGTGCTCGGCTAGGCCTATGTGTAGTTTTTGTTCCGCTTCTTGTTGGGTTAGTTTTTGCAACTCATTAGTGGAGTAAAAACAGGCAATCATGACCAGCATAAATACCGCCACCAGTGAAATAGCTAAACGTTGATAGAAGCAGATTTTCATTAGCCAGATACCCCTTGAGGATTAAATTTGTAGCCCACACCCCAGACGGTTTGCACAATTTTAGGGGAGGTGGCATCGTTTTCGAGCTTGGCCCGCAGTCGATTAATATGAGAGTTGACCGTATGTTCATAGCCGCTGTGGTGATAACCCCATACCGATTCTAGCAATTGGCTTCGGCTGAATACTTGGCCTGGGTGGCTGGCAAGATGATGCAATAGTTCAAACTCGGTGGCGGTGAGCACCAGTTCTTGCTCTGCTAAAAACACCTGATGGGTTTTTTGGTCTATTCGTAAATTGCCAGTATTTAGTGCTTCATCTGGTTGCTGTGACGGTACGTGGGATTGGCGCAAAGCGTGCACTTTGCGTAACTGTGAACGCACCCTAGCTTGTAGCTCACGCACGCTAAAAGGCTTTGTCATGTAATCATCTGCGCCTAACTCTAACCCCAGTACCCTATCGGTTTCAGAGTTCTTCGAGGTCAGCATAATGATGATTTGCATCGGGCGTTCATCGCGAATTTTACGACAAATATCCAAGCCGCTCATGTTGGGTAGCATGACGTCTAGTAAAATAACGTCATACTCGTTACTTAGTGCTTGTTGTAGCGCAGTTTTGCCGTCGACTTGATGGTCTATTTCAACACCAAGTTCTAATAAATTAACCCGCATTAGGTTGGCTATATCAAGGTCGTCTTCAACAATGAGGATGCTATCTGTCATAGGGAGTACCACTATTTAAAAACATATAGAGCGATAAAAAAGCGCTTATCTTTCATTCGATCAGCGCTTTTTACTTTATACACCTATCTCCTCACATTATTTTTTGTTATTCCGTTCGCGTAATGCGCACACGAATGACAGGGTTGTCGAACTTGTGCTCAACGGTTAAAGCTGAGGTACTTAAGCCATCGTCAGCACTAACCACACCTGGATGCATGGAGATAAAGCCAGTGTCATCACGGGTAGGGTTAAAGCCTTCACCGCTTGCAGCAGGGCCTGGTACAGTTGCGGCACTTTCGGAGTTTTTCTCAGTGCCTGCATCATATGCAGGGCGGTTGCTGGTCCAGCTGTCACCTACCTCTAATTGAGATAAATCCCATGCGTTTAAGCCGGTAAACGCATCATTGGTATTGCCTAGCATTGCCGCAATAGTCAACTTAGCATCAGTGATGTCTTGGATGGTTACACTGATAGTTTGCTGGTCGCCAGGCATGATTGGGCCTTCGCCACCGGCACTTGTCATCCCTAGGGTTAGGAACGACTCAGAGTCGCCGACTTCTGCTATTCGCTCTAACTCAACAGAAGGTACCTGACCTACTGCCCACAAGTTACCGTCAGCATGCAAAACAACAGCGGGAGGGGATACAGGTTGTCCGTTGGTTAGGTTGATAACCGTTACATCGTAGCTTACGTCAACGGGCGTAGGCACTGGGGCGGGTACTTCAACTTCAACAATCACTTCTTTGGTGTCGTCGCCACAGGCGCTAAGCGCTAATGGCAATGCCAGCAAAATGGCTTTCTTATAATGTCTGATTATATTTGGCATAACAGTCTCCTTATCTGACGGTTACTGTTACTTTTGCGACTGGGTTTAACCAGCGATGAACCGCGTTGTCTACGTCACTAACACCGTCTGTCAACGAGTCATCGCCGATGTTACCGCGGTGAATATGTACAGTAGCATTGGTGTCTGCACCTGCAACGCCGCTACCGCCAGTGCCTAGCAGTGGCTCAAGTGGAGGTGGAACAGGCATGCCTGGCATACCTGGTGCGCCGCTACCCCGCAGTTCGTCGTTGGCTTCTGTACCTGCATCATATGCATTTAGAAATACAGTGTAAGTGCCTGCTTCGGTTGGGATTTCCCAATTATCGAGACCCACGAAACCATCGTTTGAGGGTAAAACCATGGCCACAACAGACAACATGACGTTACCGTCTGTGGTCATGACATCCCCTGACGCGCTCATTGTAGGGGCAAGTAATCCGCCTGCAGGGTTGGCAATCATGTCAGCACTAGCAGCTGTCGCTACCGTGGTGATTCCGTCGATGCTGCCACCCTCAGCCATCATCTGTAATTCTGTACTGGCTGCTTCGCCTACTTCAAACAAGCTGACATCTGGGGTATGAATAACTGCCGCTATGGGGGTGAAATATAAACCGTGGGTTAAATTTTGTACTTCGACACTGATGTCGGCGGCCAAGCTTTGTTGGCTTGATAACGCTAGCATTGCTGCCGCAGATAGAATAGTTGTGCGCTTCATGATCGTTCCTCAATAGTGAATTTGTGTTAATGCACAATCAATATTGCGAGGTAAATATCCCGAAAGTATCACGGAAAAAACACGATTTTGTTCTACTGGACAAACAATAGATATTTCACAAAAAAAGAAATTTGAGATGGGTTAGGAGAGCAAGAGATGCCCCTAGATGTGACTCAATAGCGGTTCACTATGCCGGTTCAGTCTCGGCTGTTTGAATGGGTTTTGGCTCTATTGTGGGGGCCAATTTAGCGGGCGGCGATTTAGGGACGGGCTTTGGTGACGACAGAGGAACCGCGGGTGCGTCCAATTTAGGGGGGGGCGCTATAGGCTTAGGTCTGGGCTTAACTTTGATTGATTTTTTCATTTGTTTTCTAACGGGAATTTTCTTCGCTTTGTCTAATTGGATACTGTAACCATTGCCACCAATGCCATTAAAGACCTCGTCAGTAAAAATAATGGTATTGTTGTCCGCAGCAAATGTAACGGCTTCCTTTTGAGTGACTATGCCTAAATCAATTTGATAAGCGTCACCGGAAAAGAAGTCATCATCTTTCCAATTTTCGAACAACCACAATCGTTCTGAATCGAGTAATACCAACTTGGTGCGATCTGGGCTAAGCGCAGCTGAAGTCACCCAGCACAGTTCTTTTATGATGGTACAGGTCGAGAATTCATTAATGTATTCAGCGTCAAAATTTGCTGCGTGATCACCAATTTTGTAAATGCGTGTTTTCCCATCAAAAGGGCTCGTACGATTTTTGGTGAACAGGTATAAATTGCGCTTAAAATAGATAAAGGCCTCAACATCATAATGTACATTTTTACGCGGTTTTTCACCGTTTACGGCCTTGAATTTGGGGTAGGTAAACTTAATGATTTCAGCAGTGGTGGTATCCCCTTTTATATCGATAGGGTTTTCAATTTTGTAGATGGTTAACCATTCGCGATCATTGTCGTTGTTGCCAAAATCACCAATAAAAAAGTGGCCAAAATAGTCCTGGGTCATGTCTTCCCAGTCAGAATTTTTGGCATTGGTGATTTTGATGCTGCGGACGATGTCACCTGTATCGTCAAGTTGATACAAGCGGGGTTCATCGCCACCATCATTGATTGCCCACAAACGTTGCCTTTTATCGAACTCAATACCGGAAATTTCTTTTAAGCGGCTATCAAAACTAATGAATTTAACACTATTGAGCAACCACACGCGGTAACCTTGCACCGCAATGAATATGGCTGTGGTCGCCAATACGAGATAAGTAATGGATTTTTTGGTCAGCATGAAAAATCGTAGAGTTTGAGTGTTGGGCTAAGTATACCGTTATAGGCCCAAAAAAGGTGCCTATATTGCTCAGCAAAGTGCAAAAAAGTGTTAGTTGCTAGTGACACCATTTGAAAGCCGTGATTAAAGGGCCAATATGTCGTTAAACTGCGACAGAACCTGCCTATATGAGGCGTAGTTGAGGTAAAACTAAGTTATTGAAAATTATGATTTTTAAAAGTCATTATTTAAGCTGTTAATTATTTTCAATCTTAAGGTTAAATTTTCTTGACGAGATTTGAAATTGGGCGTAAAAATCCGCCGATTGCAGACAAAAACTGCTGCAAGAAATAAGCGTTTCTATCGCCGTAAGGCATCCTTATTTTGGTGAGGAATTTATGAAATTTTTACTAGGATTGGTGTTATCACTGACATTGTTCGGTGCGGTTGCTGATGAAGGCGAAGTTGCCGATGCAGCATTGATTGCAGAATTAAAACAGTACTGTAATGACATTGCTGAAGAAGATGGTACAGGTGGACAAAACCTAAATACGTTTTTGCTTGAATGTGTAAACAACGAGCTAACGAACGAAGGTTATCAAAAAGTAGAAAAAATCTAAGCCAATCTTTGGCACATTGTTCTAGCCACGCCTTTAGGCGTGGCAGTTTAACAGCAAATTCGCTCGGTATTATGCGTTCTTTGTTTGAATTGAAATCTTAGCCTTTAGCCCTGCCACTTAGTTATCCTTTAGCCAACACCGCTAGCATACGCAAAAAACCTGCAACAGAAGACAACGGCGCCGACTCCTGCATGGTGTGATAGCCCGACGATGGAATTTGTAGGGTTGTGCCGTCCACCAAGCCATTAGATGCAGAGATAATTCGACCTAACTCGGTGGCGCCTAGGGAATAAGGAGCGTCGCCATTGGCGATCAGCTTGGCATTTTGCGCTTCTACATAGGTGTCTTTAAATTGATAACTAAGACCCAGATTTTGACATTCAGCCATCAAACGTTCAGTTAAACGCGGGTTAAACACAGCGTTGGCGTCTTTGTGACGCAATATAAGGTTTTGCTGTGCTGCAGTAGGTAAATCCGGGTAGGGGCTGGTATCTACAACAATTAACTGATTAGTTGAGCCACCGAAGCGTCTGAACCATTCAAGTAAATAGCGCCAACTTTTTCCAGCTTCTTCTTGAGCTGTGAAAAAAGCTGTTCCTTGGAACCCACCTTCGAATAAATGCACAAGAGCAGCAGTGGTCAATATATTATCGAGCTGGCCTACTAACGCTTGATCTGTAATGTTTAGCTTATCGGTAAAGGCCACAGGTGTGCCTGCTACAACGTGTTCTAATCCATCGACTTCAAAAATAAGGTTATTGCGATTCTCACAGATATAAGCTCCTTTGATGGTGCCGCGCCCACGATATGCGCCGGACCAAGGCTCGTAAGCGTAAACCGATTCATCATCGAAACGGTCGACTATTTTACGCATTAAGCTTTCGCTGACAGAGTTGCCTAGCAAATCAGAGCGAGCACCCGCCACAAAAGCAGCGTACTGGAATTCATTTGGGCCTGTACAGACTAAACCATGGCGGTCAATATGCGCCGAAAACATCATGCTATCTGGGGCGTTGCCCTGAGCCACAAGCAAGCCTTCATACCAAGTAACTTTTGCACCTCGTTCTTCTAATTCACGTTGCAACACGCGAAAAAATGAATGCTCTGCGCCGACCACACTGGGGCTGCGCATTAGGCTGCTGAGCAATTCAATAAAACTGGCTGGCAAATCGGCTTGAGCAAAGGGATGGGGCATAACGTACGACCTAATTCTGTTTTGCCTGTAAGGCAACTAAATGAATAAGATTGCGTTATACCATGTTAGTTAGGGCGTGTTGAGCTTTGCTGAACGAATTTTGGTCTAAATGGAAGCGTTTTAATCGCAAAACAGTCCTGTGGGCTTAGTGGGCTAAGTCAAAGGACTGTGACAAAGAGTAAAATACTTCCATGACGCCCCCTTCGGGCAGCGCCTGTGTACTGTTTATACCGCGTTGAATGCTTTTGATTTAGCCCACTAGACCTTCAAACATTCGCCTTGCCTAAACAGCACACAGATCGCTGCAAAAATGAGCAGAAAAAATCAACACGCCCTAATGATTGGAATTATTTATCTGAGACCCAGTCCATTTGAAAACCCGCTCGGCGTTTTTTGTCGAGGATCTCTTCTAATAAAGGAGTGAGAATAAGCTCCATCGCCAAGCCCATTTTACCACCTGGTACCACTAAGGTGTTGATACGAGACATAAAAGCACCGTCGATCATTTGCAGTAAATACGGGTAATTAACGGTTTTCATTTCTCGGCGAAAACGCACGACAACAAAGCTCTCGTCTTGGCTGGGGATCTCCCGGGCGCTAAAGGGGTTTGAAGTATCAACGGTTGGTACACGTTGAAAATTTACATGGGTACGAGAAAACTGCGGTGTAATATATTGAAAGTAATCGTCTAGGCTGCGCACTATGCTACTCATGACGGCTTCTCTTGAATGGCCCCGCTCTGCGGTATCGCGCACTATTTTCTGGATCCATTCTAAATTTACGATGGGTACCATACCGACCAATAAGTCTACGTGTGTCGCAACGTCAGCCTCTTCCGTGACTACGCCACCATGTAAGCCTTCGTAAAATAATACGTCGGTATTGGTTGGCAGTTCCTGCCATGGCGTAAAAGTACCGGGCATTTGATTAAACGGCACCGCTTCGTCAAATGAATGCAAATAGTGACGGTGTTTGCCGCGACCCGTTTCAGCATATTCACTGAACAATTGTTCGAGCATTACGAAATCATTGGCTTTGGGGCCAAAATAGCTAATGTGTCGGCCTTGTTCTTGGGCTTTACGAATTTCGACTTCCATCTCTGGGCGTGTAAAACGGTGAAAGCTATCGCCAGCCACAACAGCAGCATTCACCGACAAATTACGAAAGATATGACGGATCGCATTGGTGGTTGAAGTGGTGCCAGCCCCAGAAGAACCAGTGATTGCAATAATTGGGTGTTTTACAGACATGTAGGTTTCTTGATGGAAAAAATGAATACCATTTAAATGCAAGCGGCTAGTTAGGGTCAAGCGCTATTCTTATTTAGTGATAAATACTGGCGTTGTAGAAGACAGGGTTTGCGCTGTGCAAAAGCGAGTCGGGCGCGCGCCAACACGAGTTAGTGAGTGGTGTTTTTTTCACATAGATTGTTTTGCTAGGTTAAGCAGTTCAAATCAACTAACGAATTGCGTTAGTGCTAAAAATGCAACACTACATAAGCTAAATGGCTGATGTGACGTGTGCCACGGGACAAACTTTGTAACAAACCAAAATGTTGCAAACCCAGAGGATGCTTTGGAATTTCAGCGCTTTACCTTATAGTGGCTTTACTGTGATAAAGGGATCCGATAATGGGACAAGAAACCACAAAAATTTTAGTTGTAGACGATGATATGCGTTTACGCAGCCTGCTTGAACGTTACTTAGTCGAGCAAGGTTATCAGGTAAGAGCGGCTGCCAATGCAGAACAAATGGATCGCATGCTAGAGCGTGAGAACTTCCATTTGATGGTACTTGATTTAATGTTGCCTGGGGAAGATGGCTTGTCTATTTGCCGGCGATTACGTCAAAAAGAAAATGAAATTCCTATCGTGATGCTAACAGCCAAAGGCGATGAAGTTGATCGTATTATTGGCCTTGAAATGGGCGCAGATGATTATTTGCCCAAACCGTTCAATCCTCGTGAGTTATTGGCACGGGTGAAAGCGGTTTTACGCCGTAAAGTGATTGAAGCTCCTGGTGCGCCGTCTCACGCTGAGCAGATTGTTGAGTTTGGCAAGTTCAAATTGAATTTGGGTACGCGTGAAATGTCTAGCGAAGGTACGCCCATGACGTTGACCAGTGGCGAGTTTGCTGTGCTGAAATCTTTGGTTACCCATCCACGCGAGCCGTTATCGCGGGATAAATTGATGAACTTAGCACGTGGCCGTGACTACAGTGCTCTTGAGCGTAGCATCGATGTGCAAGTATCTCGTTTACGCCGCATGCTTGAAGAAGACCCTGCGAACCCACGTTACATTCAAACCGTGTGGGGCTTAGGTTACGTATTTGTACCAGACGGTGGCGGAGCCTAGCCGTCGCTAGCGTAAATTATAAAACGTGAGATTCCTTCCTAAAAGTGCTTTCGGGCAAACGGTACTGCTGATTGGTATGTTGTTACTGATCAATCAAGTGGTATCGTATTTGTCTGTGACCTATTACTTTATCCGCCCTAGTTACCAGCAAATTAATAACTTGTTGGCTACGCAGATCAACCTAGTTTTTATCGAAGAAATTGACCATAAAGATCCCGAGCTGCATAAACGCTTTTTTGCTGCTACTGGCATGCGCTTATTGAGTAATGAAAAAGCGCAAGTGGAAGGGGTAGAACAGGCGATTTATTATCCTTATTTGTCTCGCCAAATGAGTTTGAAACTCGGCGGCGACGCGGAAGTGCGTATTACTCAAGGTAATCCGTATTTGGTGTGGGTTAAACCGCCGCAGGATCCTAGCGTGTGGGTTACTATTCCTATGCTGAGCCACGGTGAGTCGGATATTTCGCCATTGACCATTTACTTATTGGTGATTGGTATTTTAAGTGTCGCCGGTGGTTGGATATTCGTGCGTAGGCTGAATAAACCATTGCAAGCCTTGCAACATGCGGCAATTGAAGTTGGGCGCGGGAATATACCGCCGCCGCTTGAAGCGCAAGGCTCAACTGAATTAATGGCTGTTACTCAGGCATTTAATCAAATGGCCAAGGGAATAAAGCAACTTGAAGATGACAGGGCGCTGTTAACGGCCGGTATCTCTCATGATTTACGCACACCATTGACCCGCATTCGTTTAGCCACTGAAATGCTCCCTGAAGCCCAAGATTGGTTAAAGGAAGGCATAGTGAATGACATCGAAGATATGAACGAAATCATCGATCAGTTCATTAATTATGTACGCCAAGATCAACAAGAGAGCATGGTTAGCGTGGACGTGAACGATCTTATCCGTGATGCAGTTCAAGTGCGCAACATTGAAGAGCATCACAATATTCACTTGCACCTAAAACCTATTCCGACTGCTTGTATGCGCAGGGTCGCGCTTAAGCGGGTGTTAGACAACCTGATTGAAAATGCTTTTCGCTATGGTAGCGAAGACATTGAAATTCGCTCTGGTTACGATAAGGCGCGTAATTTGCTGTTTTTCTCTATCCGGGATTTCGGCCCAGGTATTCCTGATACGCAAATTGAAGGTTTGTTCAAACCCTTCACTCAAGGCGACAAGGCCAGAGGGAGTTTGGGCTCAGGGTTAGGGCTTGCCATTATCAAGCGAATTGTCGATATGCACAGCGGCGAAGTGACATTAAAAAACCACCCTGAAGGTGGTTTAATCGCCAGCATCTATATTCCTCACACTTGCCCTTAACGAAAAAGGGCAAGCAAGGTTTGCGCTGATAGACTTGTTTGCGCGGCCTGCAGTTATTGGTCGCTTTGTGTGTCCATCGCAAAAGTACCCGCGTGAATGGCGTGCACGTCAATTTCATCGAAGCGATATTCGCGATGACAATATTGGCAGTTCATTTTGATAGCGCCCTCGGTAGCAACAATATCCAATAATTCCTCTTTTTGCACTGCGGCTAGTGCATTTGCGCTGCGCTCTCGGCTGCAGCTGCATTTAAAAATAATGTCAGCTGGCGGGTAAACTTCAATCTCTTCCTGATGGTAAAGGCGATAAAGAATATCTTCAGCAGGTAAGCTAAACAGTTCTTCATTTTTAATGGTTTCGGTTAGCTTAGCTAAATGCTCGAATCCTGTGTCGCCGGTCGCTGTTGCCTGACTGCTGGTGGGTAGAATTTGCAAGAACATGCCGCAGGCCTTTGCGCCGCTATCAGTTTGCTGGGTGCGCAAAATAACTTTGGTTGCAAGCTGCTCTGATTGTTGAAAATAGCTCTCGATACATTCTGATAAGGTCGGTTTATCCAGAGCTACCATTCCTTGATAACGTTCACCGTCTTCAGGGGTAATAGTGATCACTAAAATACCCTTTGTAAACAGCTGACTAAAGTCATCGGGTAGTTCAGCCAACGACTCATCCCATCGTGCTACGCCGCGCAACTGCTGATTGTGAGTGCCGTTGATAACGGCGTAGTTTACCGGGCCATCGCTTTGCAACTGCAGGGCAATATCCCCTTCAAATTTCAATGTTGCAGTCAGTAGTGATGTGGCTGCCATTAATTCACCAAGCAGTTTTTGAATGACAGGTGGGTAAGCGTAAGAATCCAAAATAGATTGGTAGCTGTTTTCTAATCTAACGAGCTCACCACGCACATGAGCTTGATTGAAAAGGTAGCGATGCAATTGGTCAAAAGACATAATAATTTCTCTATGTAGCAGCTTTTCGCTGATTACTGATGTTTAAGTTGGATAATTTGTCGGCGTTGTTTCTTGTCAGGGCGCTGATCAGGCTTGGGGCTATGAAAAGCACTTAACTTTCGCATCTCAGCATTTTTTTCACGTTGTGCGAGGCTTTCCGGGGTTTCCTCGAACATCAGCTGGGCTAACGGAGCAGAACGACGATGTTCGGCTAATTCTACCACGATGATCTCTTTTACATCGTATCCTTGGGGAACTTTTATTGTAACTCCGAGCTCTACCGCTTTGCTTGGTTTGCAACGTTGGCCATTGTAACTGACCTTGCCTGACATCACTGCTTCTCTGGCCAGAGCACGGGTTTTAAAAAAGCGCGCAGCCCAAAGCCATTTATCTAAGCGAACACTTTGTTCTGTAAAAGAATTTTTGCGGTTTTGCATGTTGTTTGACATAAAGAGTGGCCGATATGTAATATTTTCGTAACGAATGCTTAATAGAGTTGTGACCCCGATGGCGACTCGTTATCATTGATGGAAAGAAATTTAAAAATAATAATAAAATATAAGTGGTTTATGTTACGCCCACAGCCCCTAAAAGGAAAACTTAACCGATGAAAACTGTGCTTGTCACAGGTGCTAACCGTGGTTTGGTTTTAGGGCTATGCCAGCAATATTTTTCCCTGGGGGATGTCGTGATTGGCGTTTGCCGTGCAAATGCTGAGCAAGCAGACTTACTCGCGTTAAAAACGCAAGATGAAGATAGGATGCACATTTTACATGCTGATCTTTGTTCACAGGCATCAATCGAACAATTGGCAGAGTGCGTACAAGGCCAGTTCAAAATTGATGTGCTGATTAATAACGCCGGGGTAAGCGCTAATGAAGCCCTCGGTGAATGGACGCAAACCGCCTTTATGGATAATTTTTTAGTGAACAGTGTGGCGCCCAGCTTAATGTGCCAAGCATTGCACGATACGTTAACCTCACAAGCGCGCGTTATTCAGTTATCCTCAGGGGTTGCATCTATCGCCCAAAGTGACAAATTTGCTCAAGCACCGTTAGACGCTTACGCCATGAGTAAAGCTGCGCTGAATATGTTTACGCGTCGTTTTGCATTACAGTGTCAGGTTAGCAAGCAAATTGTTTGCGCGCTAAGCCCAGGTTGGGTTCAAACTGATATGGGTGGACAAGATGCAACGAGTACAGTACAAGATGCATCGAGAAAAATAGTTACCTTAATTGAGCGGTTAACCATAGCGGATACCGGTCATTTTTTTGATGAGAACGGGGCTCAGCTCCCATGGTAAACTATTCAGTGCGTACACGCCTGAGTATGGCTCAGCCGATGACTTATAAGATTCAACTGCGAGAAAAGAACTATCACTAACTATAATTTCAATCACTTGTGGCTAAGCTTAATTAAGTATCAGCAGCTGATAAATCGCGTTGTTGTGGCGATATTAGTGATTTTCTTATTAGCGTATTTAGCCGAGTTGACGTGGCGTTTATGGCCTAAAAGCGAATTGGCACATAATGATGCGCCATTAACGCGCCTTGCCCCGATAGCGTCTGGTAATAATTCCACACTGAATTTGAATGCCATAAAACGACTTAATTTATTTGGCGATTTTCAAGCCTCACCAGTGGCTGAACAAACCGTTACTGATGCACCTGAAACAAAACTAAATCTGACGCTGACCGGTGTAGTCACCAGCTCAGTGCAAGAACAAGGTGCCGCTATTATTGAAAACCGAGGTAGTCAAGACACCTACGGCCTAGGCGAAAAAATCATCGGCACCAATGCTACGTTACGTGAAGTGTTTCGTGACAGAGTTATCATCCGTAACGGGGTGGTGAATGAGACGCTTATGTTAGATGGTGTTGATTTTGATGAAGCCAATAAAAAACGCTCTAGTACACCTCGACGCCCTGCACCTGCAATTTCTCCCTCGCCGATGCAAGATAACGTGATTACCTTGTCTGATGACGTGGTAGACGCCACGCGTATGCTTCAGCAACAACCTGCTAATTTTACTGATTTTATTTCGGTCGCTCCCCATAGTGCTGATGGTGAGTTACTAGGCTATCGCGTCAGTCCAGGTAAAAAGCCTGCATTATTTAAAGCGGCAGGTTTACAAAATGGCGATGTGATTACTGATATTAATGGTTTGAATTTAACCGATCCTCAGCAAGCTGTTGAGGCCATGAGCGAGTTGCGTGGTGCGCAATCCTTACAAATTACCGTCAGTCGAGACAACGATTTGCTGACCTTGTTTTTAGAATTACCCGATGCGGAACAGGAATAACTAGAATGAATTTTATCCAGCGAACAAGCCGTAATATATTACCCAGCTTGTGCCTTATTATTGGAGCCGCATTTTTCTCTGCGTCAACTTATGTAGCAGCCAACGAATACTCACCTAATTTTAAAAACACTGATATCGGTGAATTCATTAATATCGTGGGTAAAAACCTCAAAAGAACCATCATTGTTGACCCTAATGTGCGCGGCAAAATATCTGTTCGCAGTTACGATCTGTTAAACGAGGAGCAGTATTACCAATTCTTTTTAAACGTGTTGCAAGTGTATGGCTACGCCGTGGTTGAAATGCCGACCGGTATAGTCAAAGTGGTACGTTCAAAAGACGCAAAAACATCAAACTTGCCCGTTGTAGAAGGCACACCGTTTGACGGGGATGAAATGATCACCCGGGTAATGCCAGTGTATAATGTACCGGTACGTGAACTTGCGCCTATTTTGCGTCAGCTAAATGACCAAGCAGGCGGCGGAAACGTCGTCAGCCATGATGCATCAAATGTTATGATGCTAACTGGGCGAGCCGCAGTGGTAAATCGATTGGTGGAAATCATTGAGCGCGTAGATAAAGCCGGCGATGAAGAAGTGGAAATCGTTAAGCTAAAATTTGCCTCGGCCACAGAATTGGTACGCATCATTGAGAGTATTAATAAAACTACGGGTAAAGCCAGCGCAAGTGGCAAAGATGCTCCTCGCGTAGTGGCTGATGACAGAACAAACAGTATTATGGTCAGTGGCGACATCAAAGCACGCCAGCGAATTGTGAACCTGATCGAACGCATGGATCAAGAATTAGAAACCAGCGGGAATACGCGAGTTATTTTCCTTAAATATTCCAAAGCGGAAGAGCTAGTTAAAGTATTACAAGGAGTTAGCGCCAGTATTCAAGCAGAAGAGCAAGGTGCGGCTAAATCAACCAGTAAAGCGGCTCGTGATATCAGCATTGAAGCTCACGAAGATTCCAATGCCCTCGTTATCACTGCACAGCCAGATATGATGCGTTCATTAGAAGACGTTATTCGCCAACTAGATATCCGCCGCGCACAAGTACAAGTGGAAGCGATAATTGTGGAAGTTTTTGAAGGCGATGGCACCACGGTTGGTGTGCAGTGGGCAAGTGAAAAATACGGTGCCCAGCAGTTTAGCAATGGTAACGTGGTAGGTATTGGTTCATTAGCTGTTGCAGCAGAACAAGCAGAGGATACGACTACAACCACAGTGGGTTTTGATGACGATGGCGACCCATACTCGTTTGATGAAACAACAGAAGGAGACTATACCGCGCTTGCTTCATTGCTTGGTGGCGTAAATGGTTTCTTGGTGGGTGCAGTAAAAGACGGTTGGGGTGCAGTGCTGCAAGCGGTTAGCACAGATACTAACTCTAATGTACTGTCTACACCTCATTTGACGACTCTTGATAATGAAGAAGCCTTCTTTATTGTGGGTCAAGAAGTACCGATTATCACAGGCTCCACAACCGGTTCTAATAACACCAACCCATTTCAGTCAGTAGAGCGTCAAGAAATAGGTATTAAGCTGAAAGTCACTCCGCAAATCAACGAAGGTAACGCAGTACAACTGCTTATAGAGCAGGAGGTATCAAGTATTAGCGGCGCAACCTCAGTAGATATTCTGATTAATAAACGTGAGATCAAAACCACCGTTATTGTAGATGATGGTGGCACAATTGTACTGGGCGGATTAATTGATGATGATGTGCAAGAGAGCGTGTCTAAAGTGCCTATTCTTGGTGATATCCCTTATATCGGAAACTTGTTTAAGTCGACCACTACAAGTAAGTCTAAACGTAACTTAATGGTGTTTATTCGCCCTACGATTATTCGCGATGGGGTAACTGCAAACGATATTAGTCGTAAAAAGTACAACTACATTCGCGCCGAGCAGCTTAAGCGCCAGTCAGAGGGCATCCCGTTAATGCCATTTTCTGAGAACCCAGCGTTACCGGAATGGGACGATGGCTTAGCATTGCCGCCTTCCTATGGCGAGTATATGGAAAAAAGAGCTCTATCTGAAAAAGCGTCACAGCAAAAGGATGACGAGTAGCCATGAGCTCTGATCCAACGATCACAGAATCAATAAGTACAGTAGAAGCCGAAGAGCAGGCCCTTGTTGCTGCGGGTACCGATGTAGATGCTCCCATCGAAGACGCCGAGCATAAACAGCTCGCTTTTAGTTTCGCTAAACGCCACAAGGTACTGCTAGAAACAGCGGAAACGCCTGCACTGCTTTATCATACTAATGAGACAGACTTTACCATTTTCGCTGAAGTAAGGCGCTTTTTAGGCCAGCCTTTTCAATTGCGAGAAATTGAAAGTGGCCAATTTGAAAAGTTACTGACCAGCGCATTCCAACGTGATTCTTCAGCGGCCAAACAGTTAATGGAAGATATTGGCAACGAAAGTGATTTATTTGCTCTTGCCGAAGAATTACCTGACACAGAAGACTTATTAGAAAGTGAAGATGATGCACCAATCATTAAATTGATTAACGCCATGTTGGGCGAAGCCATTAAAGAAGGCGCATCCGATATTCATATTGAAACCTTTGAAACCCAGTTGTTGGTGCGCTTTAGGGTGGACGGTGTTTTACGTGAAATTTTAAAGCCCAATCGTAAAATGGCTTCCATGTTGGTGTCTCGTATCAAGGTTATGTCGAAAATGGACATTGCCGAGAAGCGCGTTCCCCAAGACGGACGCATTACCTTACGCATTGCTGGTCGTGCGGTTGATGTGCGGGTATCAACCATGCCATCAAGCCATGGTGAGCGCGTGGTGCTGCGATTGCTCGATAAGAACAATGTTCGCTTAAATCTTGAAGATCTGGGCATGACTAAGGTCAACCGAGGGCATTTTTCAGGTCTTATTCGCAAGCCCCATGGCATTATTTTGGTAACTGGCCCTACTGGCTCTGGTAAATCCACTACCTTGTACGCAGGCTTAAGTGAAATTAACTCCAAAGATCGAAATATTCTTACCGTTGAAGACCCAATAGAATTTGATTTACAAGGCATAGGGCAAACTCAAGTTAATGCCAAAGTTGACATGACATTCGCACGGGGGCTAAGGGCGATTTTACGACAGGATCCTGATGTGGTCATGGTCGGGGAAATACGGGACTTAGAAACCGCGCAAATTGGTGTTCAAGCCAGTTTGACAGGCCACTTAGTGATGTCGACACTGCACACCAATACCGCTGCAGGCGCGATTACCCGACTGGAAGATATGGGTATAGAGCCATTCTTGTTGTCATCCAGTTTGTTGGCTGTTTTATCACAGCGTTTAGTAAGAACCTTGTGTCCTGAATGTAAAACCACTTACGAACCGAGTGCCCAAGAGTGTAGCATTTTAGGTGTGGCCATTGGCAGCGAAGCCAGTCATCAGGTGTGCCGGCCTAAAGGCTGTGCTGCGTGCAACCACACTGGTTATCGCGGGCGTACTGGTATTCACGAATTATTGATTGTCGATGAAGGCATTCGCGAGCTGATCCATAACGGTCACGGTGAGCAAGCCATTGAGAAATATATACGTCAAAACACGCCTAGCATTCGTGATGATGGTTGTCGAAAAGTCTTGAGCGGTAAAACTTCATTGGAAGAAGTTTTGCGCGTAACGCGAGAAGACTAGAATGGCAGCGTTTGCATATAAAGCGATTGATAAAAGCGGAAAAAACAAAAGTGGTGTACTAGAAGGTGATAACGCGCGCCAGATACGCCAGCAGTTGCGTGAAAAACACCTTATTCCGCTGGAAGTCGACCAAGTCGCGGAAAAGGAGCGCCAGTCTGCCAAACAGTTCTCTTTGTTCAAACCGAAAATTTCCGCCTCTGATTTAGCCTTATTGACGCGTCAATTAGCGACATTGGTTGAGTCCTCATTGCCCATTGAAGAAGCGTTAATGGCTGTGGCGCAGCAATCTGAAAAACCCCGTCAGAAAAACATGATGATGGCGGTACGCAGTAAAGTGGTAGAGGGCTATAACCTAGCGGATGCAATGGCGGAATTCCCCCATGTATTTGATGAGCTTTTTAGAGCAATGGTCGCGGCGGGTGAAAAGTCTGGCCACTTAGACACAGTGCTTAATCGCTTAGCGGATTACACTGAGAAGCGCCAACAAACCCGCAGCCAAATAACCCAAGCCATGGTCTATCCCACACTTATGATGTTTTTTGCCATGGGGATAGTGATCTTATTACTCACTGTGGTAGTGCCCAAAATTGTTGGCCAATTTGATCACATGGGACAAGACTTACCCACCATTACCAAGGTGCTGATAAGCGTCAGTGAATGGATGCAAAACTACGGTTTACTATTGATTGTGATTTTTGCACTGTTGGCAGTTGTCCTAAGTCGCGTGCTGCAAAAACCTACGATGAAAAAGCGCTACCATCATTTTATTCTGGGTTTACCCTTATTGGGAAAGGTCTCTAAAGGGTTAAACACCGCACGTTTTGCTCGAACGTTAAGTATTCTGACGTCCAGTTCGGTGCCGTTACTTGAGAGCATGAAAATTTCCAGTGATGTACTGGCGAACTTGTACATTCGAGACGAGGTCAAAGGTGCATCAGTCAATGTGAAAGAAGGATCAAGCCTGCGCGCTGCTTTAGAGCGAACCAAAATGTTTCCACCCATGATGATGCATATGATTGCATCGGGGGAGCGCAGTGGTGAGCTGACCCAAATGTTAGGGCGTGCAGCGGACAACCAAGACAGAGAGTTTGAATCCTTGGTTGGGGTGTCTTTGAAAGTGTTCGAGCCTCTTTTAATTGTCTCAATGGCGGGTATTGTGCTGTTTATCGTAATGGCCATCCTGCAACCTATTTTAGCTTTAAACAACATGGTGAATCTTTAATGAAAACGTTACAACGTACACAGCGCGGCTTTAGCTTGATTGAAGTCATGGTGGTTTTACTGATTATCGGCATTATGGCATCGATGATTGCCCCGTCTATTTTAGGTAATCAAGAGCAGGCGCAACTGAAAAAAGCAGCAGTGGATATTCAGCAGCTTGAAAGCGCACTAGAAATGTACAAACTGCGAAATAACGTGTTTCCGACCAGTGAACAAGGCCTTGATGCCCTAGTTACCATTCCTACGATAGACCCCATTCCTCGTAATTATCAAGACGGAGGATTCATCAAGCGTTTACCAGAAGACCCATGGGGCAACCCTTACCAGCTAATTAGCCCAGGAGAAGTTGGTGTAATAGATATCTTTTCAAATGGACCTGATGGCGAAGCCGGCACTGATGACGATATTGGTAACTGGAATCTCAATGACTATTTAGGCTAGTTAGCAGGTGCCCAGACAGCTTCATACAAAACGAACAACATTATGACTCGCTCTCAACGTGGATTCACTCTATTAGAGGTGATGTTAGTGTTAGTCATTATGGGGCTTTTGGCTGGCACCGTGGTGTTCAATATTAGTGGTCAAAGCGGGCAAGACCGGCTAAAACAGCAAGTACAACGATTTCAAGTCGTGTTTAGTATGGCCTCAGATTATGCGGTTCTGAACCAACAACAGCTTGGCCTGTATGTGGATGAAGACAAAAACCAATACAGCTTTGTAGTGCTGGATGAAGAACAAAACTGGCAATTAATATCGGGTGATAAAACCTTTGAAGCGCATGCCTTGCCTGATGAGTTCAGCTTTGAGTTAGAGCTAAATGACCTCCCTTGGGATACAGACGAGAGTTTGTTTAATGAGTCATCTATCGATGCTGAATTGTCTTTCAGTGATGATGAAATAAGTATCGGTGATGAAGAAGAAAAGAAATTGCCGCCTCCTCAAGTTTTTTTGTTGTCCAGCGGTGATATCACCCCGTTTTCACTGGCATTTTCCTTTGAGCCTGATTTTTCCTCTGAACCCGCCAGCTATTTTCGAGTGAACGTGCAAGACTCTCTGCCGGTAACGGTTGAAGGGCCGTTGGAAAATTTATGAGCGCATTCGTCACAGGCCACCATCAAAGGGGTATGACACTGCTAGAGGTAATGGTTGCCTTAGTGATTTTTGCTATGACAGCCACCGCTATAATGAAGGCTGCGAGTGATCACTTGGGCAGTATTGGCCAAATTGAAGAAATTACCTTTGCCACCTGGGTGGCGAATAATCGCCTGACACAATTACAGCTGTCGAGCCAGTGGCCCCCAAAAGATAATGCCAAGGGTGAGCAAACCATGGCAGATCGTACGTGGTATTGGCAGCAAAAAGTCACCAAAACGAATGACAGCGAGCTTATGTCGGTCGAAGTTAGCGTTGCCCTTGATGCGAAGCTATCAGCACCGATCACTTCTGTGGTCACCTTTGTGACTAAGCGAGATAATGATGTGTAAGACAGCTCTCGCCAATACTTTTGAACTCGTTTCACCTGCGGGATATTTGAAAACATCAGTAAGGCGTAGAGCAGAACACGGTTTCACCTTATTAGAAATTCTTATCGCCATGGCGATTTTTACCTTAATCGGTATCGCCAGCACAGGTGTACTGACAAGCGTAATCGATAGCGACGAGCTCTCCACTGAACGTTTCGAGAAACTACAAACATTGCAGCGAGCAATGCTGACACTGGAGCGTGATATATTACAGGCTGTTGCGCGTCCTGTTAGAGTGGAAGGTGAAGCGAATGAGCGCGTCATGCTAGGTGGCGATGGAGTGCTAGACAGCTACCATGACGGATTAGTCTTTGTGCATGGCGGCTGGCATAACCCGCAGCTACGTTTGCCTCGAAGCACATTGCAAGGTGTGGGTTATCGGGTGCAGGAGCGCCAATTGCAGCGTTTGTACGGCAACTATGTGGATAACGTCATTGGCTATGAGCCCAAAGTAAAAGTGCTACTTGAAAACATCGATGATTTTAAGGTGTATTTTATACCGGTTGATGAAGATGAAGAGGGCGATTCTGCGTGGCAAGATGATTACAGCGATGAGGTTTTGCCTAAGGCTGTCGCCATAGAAATTACCAGTCAAGACTTTGGGCTGATTCGCCGTGAGTTTTTGTTATCAGGCGCGAGTTCATGAGGTTTAACGTTGCAGCTATCAAGCACCAAAAAGGCGTCGCGCTGATTATTGTACTGCTAATTGTTGCCCTAGTAAGCGTATTAGCGACGCAAATGGGCTCAAGGCTACAGCTACAAGTAAAACGGGCGTCGAATATCAAGGATAATAACCAAGCATACTGGTATGCCATGGGGGCTGAGCAATACGCTCAAAAGTCGATAAAGTTTTTACTTGAGAATAGCGACGGAGTCATTCATCTAGACCAGCAATGGTCAGAGCCTTTTGTTTACCCGCTTGAAGGTGGAGGGATCCAGGCTCAGCTATTTGATATGCAGAGCTGCTTCAATATCAATAGTCTACGAGCAGGCGCGCAAAATAGCACAGGCTCTGATTCAAATTCAGGTGTCAGTGAGCGCCAGCTAGCCTTTAAGCGTTTAATGACTAACATTAACGGCGATATCAGTACCTATGACATTGATACCTTCAGTGATTCGCTCGTCGACTGGCTCGACGTAGACAGCGAAATGAGCCCACAAGGCGCAGAAGATAGCGAATATGAATCCCGTCAGTTTCCATACCTTGCGGCAAACAGTTTAATGGCACATAAATCAGAATTACGCTTAGTGAATGGGGTCAATACCGAATGGCTCGACGACATCTTAGAGCAGGTTTGTGTGATACCCGGTGATGATCAATTAAAAATCAATGTGAACACCATAAATGAAGAAAGCGCGACGGTCTTAGCTGCTTTAACGGGGTTAGATGAGTCAGGTGCACAGGATGTTATCTCTAATCGCCCAGATGATGGTTATAAAACCAAAGATGATTTTTTGGCAGTCAATACGGTGTCAGCGTTGAATATGCCTGCCGAGCGAGAAGATTGGTTTGATGTCACCACACAGCACTTCTTATTGAAGGTAAAGACTACGTATAATAACGCCACGTTTTCCATGGTTACTGTATTCACTGTAGATGACAGCCAGAACGTGAGCATATTGCGAAGAGAGTTTGGCATACAATGATAAACGCGAAAAATGAAAATCCACAGGCAGTGAGCAGTGGGAACAATAAAATGTGTAATGACCAAAGCAGGCCAGCATAATGGAACAGTTAATAGTTAGATTGGGTTCGAATGATGATGATGTGATCCATTGGATTGTTTGCTCGCCCACCGAGGATGACGTCATAGCCAGTGGTGAGCTTCCGGGAGTAGCGCACTTATCATCTTTAAAAGACCGAGCGGGTCATCGGCTCATCACCGCATTGGTACCGACTAGCGATGTACTGCTTAAATGGGTCACACTTCCCAGTAAGGCAGGGCGCAAAGCACTAACGGCTATTCCTTTTATGCTTGAGGATGAAATCAGCGGTGATATTGACAGCCAGTTTTTCGCGCTCGGCGGACGTAAAGATAATCAACAAGCTGTTGCAGTGGTGAGTAAAGCACGTCTGCAAGCGTGGCAAACTCAATTGGCTGATGCAGGGTTACACTGTGAGCGGATTGTACCTGATATCTTGGCCGTGCCTGAACCTACATCAGGCTGGGCAGCGCTCGAATTGGGTGAGCAGTTACTTATTCGACAAGATCAGTGGGCCGGTATTCAAGGCGAGAAAAACTGGTTGGTTCAGGCTATTAACCATCACGCAAAACAGCTGCCAGCTCCCTTGCCGCTAGACAACTTCAGTAGTTTGTCTTCGCAAGAATTAAATAACGTGCTGCTGCAAGAGCAGCATATTGATATGCCGATGAAAATACTGGCAAGTGGTTTAAAAACAACGCAGTTCAACTTGCTGCAAGGCGAATTTAAATCGCGTAAAAAGCAAGGTGGGGAGTTCAAGAAATGGCGTTTAGCCGCGGTATTGGCCATTGTCGCGCTGTGCACAACGTTGATAGACAAGGTTGCTTTACAACAGCAATTAAGTAGCGAAAGAGCGCTGGTTTCCAGTCAGATAAAGACGGAATTTACGCGGGCCTTCCCAAACGCAGGGGCTTATCGTGATGTTCGCGCAACTATGCGCGCCAAGCTCGCTGCACTTGAGCAAGGCACAGGTGGCTCATCTATGCTGGTGATGATGGACCAGCTTGCAAATGCCTTTGCTAAAAGCCAAGTAAAGCCCTCTAGCGTAAAGTTCGATGCATCAAGAAGAGAACTGCGCATGCAAGCGATGGCAGCTAACTTTGAGTCTTTAGAGCTGTTCAAGCGTTTAGCCGAAGCGCAAGGTTTTGAAGTAGAGCAGGGCGCCATCAATAACCGCAATGATCTGGTTTATGGTTCATTGTTGGTAAGGAGTTAAGATGAATACCCTTAAGCAAAAATTTAGTCAATTGACCGAACGAGAACAGCGCTTGGTGCTTATTTCAGCCGTGGTAGTGGTCGTTGGAATGTTTTATTGGTTGGTGTGGTCACCGTTGAACCAAGCGATCGAACGAGACCAAAAGGCGCTTGATTCGCAAAAATCTTTATTAAGCTGGGTTCAGAAAAATGCCAATCGTGCAATACAGTTACGGGCGGCTAAAGGGGTAAGTGCAGGGTTTAATGGTTCACTTGCCCAAGCGGCAAACCAGACTGCTGCGAACGCTAATATTCCTATTGCGCGCATGCAGCCACAAGGTGATGAGCTACAAGTGTGGGTCGATCAGGCGCCGTTTAACGGGGTGCTAGATTGGCTTAAGTCACTTGAGGAGATGGGAGTCAGTATTTTGGATTTAGATATTGCTGAAGCCGATGCCCCAGGACAAGTAAAAATTCGCCGTTTGAAATTAGGTAAATCATGAAGTTAGTTGTGAAGTGGGTAATTGCTTGCCTGATTATTTATGTTGTTTTTTTAATTGCTAAACTCCCCGCAGTACAAGTTATTGCTAAGGTTCAGTTGCCACCTGATATTACCGTAAGCGGAGTGTCAGGCACCATTTGGAATGGACAAGCAGAAACCGTCACATTGCAGGGTTTACCCATACGAGATGTTAATTGGCAGTTGGCATTTTGGCCGTTACTCACTGGCACAGCCGCCATCGATGTTGATGCAGGTAATATTCGCGAAGTGGACGATATCTCGGTCAATGGTCATGTAGCAATATCGAATGGACATTTGCAAGGTGAAGATATTCAAGTTTTCTTGCCTACCAGTTTAGTGATCACTAGCTTGCCTTTACCTATTCCAGTGAATGCCAGTGGGCGTTTCAAAATAGCCCTGCAGGAATTGGATTACACAGAGCAATGCCAAGTACTTACCGGTCAAGGTTTATGGCTTAAAGCGAAAGTGCAGGGCACTCAGCAAGATATAGAGTTGGGTAATTTTGAAGCTAGCCTAAAGTGTGAAAACAAAGAAGTGGTGATGACGATTAATGAGCCAAATAGCTTTGGGTTAAGTGCCGTTGCGCATATTCCTAGCAACTTGGCATTTCGCATCAATGGCCGTTTTAAACCAGATGAAAATTTATCGGAAGAAGTGCATCAAGCGGCGCAATTTTTTGGAAAGAAAGATGCTCAAGGCTACTATCCTGTAAAATTCTAGTGCTCTGGCGAGGATGCGCAACGAATATAAAGAAGGCGCTTAAAAGCGCCTTCTTGCTATTTGCCATATTTCACAAGACAGTTTGAACGAGACTTATACCAAGCCCTCTAAACACTCAGCCATTCAGCAAAAATTTATTGGTATTAAGCTTTGTAATAGCTCAAACAGGTCTCTACTTCTTCTTTAGAGCCTAGAATAACAGGTACTCGTTGGTGAATTTCAGTGGGCATGACTTCTAGTATTCGCCCTTGACCTGTAGAGGCTAAGCCGCCGGCCTGCTCCATCAAAAAAGCCATTGGGTTTGCTTCGTATAGTAAACGTAACTTCCCCGGCATTTCAGGGTTACGTCTATCAAATGGGTACATGAAAATGCCGCCACGACTAAGCACCCGGTGAATATCGCCTACCATAGCCGCGACCCAGCGCATATTGAAATCTTTCTCTCTAGGGCCGTCTTCACCGGCGATTAGATCGCCAATGTAATTCTGTACTGGGTCTTCCCAGTGGCGCTGATTAGATGCGTTGATAGCAAATTCAGAGGTTTGTGCTGGTACTTGAATATTTTTTTGAGTTAACAAAAAACCACCATGGGTTTTATCAAGCGTGTATAAATGCGTGCCACGGCCTGTGCTAAGCGCGAGCATGGCGCTTGGGCCGTATAACACGTAGCCAGCAGCTACAATCTGCGTACCAGGCTGCAGAAATGCGGATGGGTCATCGGCATCCATCCACTGCGGAGCGTGGGTAATGGAAAAAATCGTACCGATCAAGCTGTTGATATCAGTGTTTGATGAGCCATCAAGGGGATCGAAACTGACTAAATAGTTCCCGTTAGGGTTACAAGCCACTACGTCGTCTTCTTCTTCAGATGAGATCGCTTTTACATAGCCAGATTCACTGAGTATGTCTTTTAAAATTTGATTGGAGATAACATCTAGTTTTTTCTGTGTCTCGCCTTGTACGTTTTCACTTAGTGTTGAGCCTAATACACCAGCTAGTGCCCCTTGGCTGACCCTAAATGATATTTCCTTGCACCCGGCTAAAAGTGTTCTCAGTAGCAGGATGAGCTCCATAGGAGCGCCGTCTTCTTGCAATTGCGAGTTGAGTCTTTTCATGTGTTATTTTGACCTTTTATCATGATTGTAGGGACAGAAATACCGGCGAATATTGTTGTTTTTATGCTCGCTAAGTACGTAAAGACCAGTGTAACTGGATTTTTCGCAAAACTCAGCACCGAATAATCCTGTTTGTAGACTTGTTGATGAATTTGTCATCTTGTCAGTGCGAACTAGTATAGGAATCTGGTAATCTACCTCCCTATTTATCCCAGAAAAGATTATATGCATCTACATATTTTAGGTATTTGCGGGACGTTTATGGGCGGCATTGCAGCAATAGCTAAAGCGATGGGTCATAAAGTTACCGGTTCTGATAATAATGTTTACCCGCCAATGAGCACTCAGCTCGAGGCACTAGGTATCGAGCTAACCCAAGGTTTCGGTGAAGACCAATTTGAGCCACAGCCTGATATGGTGGTGATCGGCAATGCGCTTTCCCGAGGCAATCTTGCAGTTGAATACGTGCTCAACAGGGGAATTCCCTATACTAGTGGCCCGCAATGGTTACTGGAAAACGTTCTTAAAGACCGCTGGGTATTAGCGGTATCAGGTACTCACGGTAAAACCAGTACGTCAAGTATGTTGGCATGGATATTAGAATCTGCGGGAATGTCACCTGGTTTTTTGATCGGTGGTATTCCACAGAATTTTGATATTTCTGCTCGTTTGGGTGAAACGCCGTTTTTCGTTATCGAAGCAGATGAATACGACAGTGCCTTTTTCGATAAACGTTCGAAGTTTGTTCACTATCGCCCGCGTACCTTAGTGATTAACAATATCGAGTTCGACCACGCTGATATTTTTGACAGCATCGCGGATATTCAAAAGCAGTTTCATCATCTTATTCGAATGATACCCGGGAACGGATTAGTGATTGCGCCAAAGACAGATAACCAGATTACTCAAGTGTTAGATAAAGGCTGTTGGTCGCCCGTGCAATTTGTAGGTAGCGATTGGAAAGTAGAAAACGGCTCTGCAGATGGTAGTGAATTTGATGTGATCTATAAGGGTAAGTCTTTTGGTAGGGTGAAATGGCCGTTGTTAGGCCAACACAATGTGCAAAATGCCATGATGGCCATCATTGCTGCGCGGCACGCAGGTGTGTTACCAGAGGTCGCTATAGAGGCGTTAAGCGGTTTTGTGAATGCGAAGCGACGTATGGAAATATTGGGCACAGTCAATGGCATCACAGTTTACGATGATTTCGCTCATCACCCGACAGCTATTGCCACAACCCTGGAAGGGCTGCGAGCAAAAGTAGGCGATGCACGTATTTTAGCCGTGCTTGAGCCTCGCTCGAACACAATGAAGATGGGCGTTCATAAACAAACGCTGGCGAAGTCTTGGTCAGCGGCAGACCAAGTTTTCATCTATGAGCCAAGTAACCTTAGTTGGTCTATGGATGCGCTATTGGCTCAAAGCGATGTGACGGCATTACTGCACAATGACTTGAACATATTAGAAAAATCTATTTTGTCTTATGTTAAGCCTGGCGATCACGTGTTGATTATGAGTAATGGTGGATTTGGTGGTATACACCAGCGGCTATTACAAAAGCTGTCACAGTAGAAGTGCATCATTATTAACACTCTGCCTTTATAAAAGTAAACTTTTAGGACGTTTTCATTCATGTATAAATTTATAGTTGGCCTTCTTATGGCTTCGTTTAGTATCAATGCGTTGGCTTGGGGGCAAATAGGACATCGAGTAACAGGGGCAATTGCGCAGCAACATCTCACGCCACAGGCCCAAGCGGCTATAAGCGCTCTGCTGCCAACTGAAGACTTAGCCGAAGCCTCGACTTATCCCGATGAAATGCGCTCAAGTCCAGATGAATTTTGGCAGAAAAAAGCTGGTCCGTTTCATTATGTGACTATTCCTGAAGGTCAGACTTATGCAGATGTCGGGGCGCCTGAGCAGGGGGATGGCGTATCGGCTTTAAAAATGTTTACAGCTAACTTAAAAAGTAGCCAGACCAGCAAAGAAGAAAAGCAACTCGCGCTGCGGTTTATCGTTCATATTATCGGAGATTTGCATCAGCCTTTGCATGCAGGAAATGGCACCGACCGCGGCGGTAATGATTTTAAAGTAAACTTTTTTTGGCAGGACTCTAACTTGCACAGAGTATGGGATAGCGAGCTTCTTGAGCAGCGTAAGCTTTCTTATACCGAATGGACAGCAAAATTGAATCGCAAAATTAGCGCACAAAATATAAATGACTGGAGCACGACTGATCCGCAAGTGTGGATAGCGGAAAGCATTAAAATTCGTGATGAAATCTATCCCAAGGAAGAGGAGATATCCTGGGATTACTTATACAATCACTTACCTCAAGCAAAGCAAAGATTGAAAATGGCAGGGATACGGATCGCGGCGTACTTGAACGAGATTTATAAATAAATCTTGGTCAATAGCAGGCAGTAAAAAGGCTCATATTTTGAAGTGACCCCCAATAGTTGGACATTCCAATTACTGGG
>OJDH01000178.1_pt1 | contig 46716 bp, 46 predicted proteins | sample 1592761 | NCBI WGS metagenome assembly OJDH01 (sample SAMN05416855, study PRJEB24817) | seawater metagenome | isolation source: Sea water | place: Canada:Atlantic | collected 2013-11
ACGAGATCAGCCTCGGTCTCGTGGGCTCGGAGATGTGTATAAGAGACAGGGTCAGGATATGCAGAAATTGCGGGCGGTTATTACTCAGCGCTCGCTGCAGGGCTGGGATTAACTGGCTCAGATCATTGCCATCTACGGGGCCGATATGGTCGAAGTCCAGGGTGCCAAACAGGGCGGCGGTATGCTCGCCTGCGGTGCGGTTTTTCAGATCTTTGCTGAAGTAGTTGGCCAGCCCGCCTTCGTTTTCCGAAATGGCCATCTCGTTATCGTTCAGAATCACCAGCAAATCGCCACCGGTATGGGTGGCATGGTTGAGTGCCTCAAACGCCATGCCAGCGGTCATTGCGCCATCGCCGATAATGGCGACGGTTTTTTGCTGGCGGCCCTGCAGCTTGGCGGCCAGTGCCATACCCAGTGCGGCACTGATGGAGGTGCTGGAGTGCCCGGTGCCAAAGGCGTCGTAGGGGCTTTCGCTGCGTCGAGGGAACGGCGCCAGGCCTTCGGCTTTGCGCATGCTGAGCATCTGTTCACGCCGACCGGTGAGGATCTTGTGCGGGTAGCTTTGGTGGCCCACATCCCAGATCAGTTTGTCCTGCGGGGTGTCGAGCAGATAGTGCAGGGCGACGGTGAGTTCCACCACGCCGAGCCCAGCGCCAAAATGGCCGCCGGTCTGACCGACGCAGTACAGCAGGTACGCCCGCAGTTGCTCCGCCAGTTCAGGCAGTTGTTCGGGGTGCAGTTGGCGCAGATCCGCAGGATCGCTGATACGGTCCAGCAATGGCGTTGCTGGACGCTGGTCGGGCAGTGTCTGGAACATCAGTACTCAGTGATTTCGCATCGCGATATAGTCGGCCAGTGCGCGTAGCGCAGCGGCGTCAGGGCCAAAGCAATCCAGTGCCTGGTGGGCATCCTGCCGAAGTTGTTCTAATTTCTGTTTAGCACCCGCCAGCCCCAGTAATGCAGGGTAGGTGGGTTTGTTGGCGGCCAGGTCGGAACCCTGCGGTTTGCCCAGGGTTTCGGTGTCGCCTTCTATATCCAGAATATCGTCTTTTACCTGGAACGCCAGGCCGATCGCTTCACCGTACTGGCGCAGTGCGTGTAAGGTGCTGTTATCGGTGTGCTCGGCGCTGAGCGCACCCAGCTCGATGGCAACGCTGAGCAGGGCACCGGTTTTGTGCCGGTGCATCTGTTGTAGCTGTTCAAGGTTGAGCATCTGCCCTTCATGGCGGACATCAAAGCTCTGACCAGCCACCATACCTTTGTCACCGGCAGCCAGGGCCAGTTTGTGTACCATCTGCAGTTTGATCGATGCAGGCAGTGGGTAGTCTGGCTGGCTGACCAGCTCGAATGCCAGGGTCTGCAACGCATCACCGGCCAGAATAGCGGTCGCTTCATCATACTGAATATGGCAGGTGGGTTTACCACGGCGCAGTGCATCGTCATCCATGGCAGGCAGATCATCGTGAACCAGGGAATAACTGTGAATCGCTTCCAGCGCGCAAGCGGCAGGATCGGCTTTTTCCAGATCGCCGTCCAGCAACTGGTTAACCAGATAGACCAAAGTGGGACGAATACGTTTACCACCATTGAGCAGAGCATAATGCATGGCTTGCTGCAAAATGGGGTCTATACTGGTGGGCGCCAACAGCGCTTGCAGTTGCTGCTCGGTTCGCTGTTTATAACTGGCCAGAAGGGATTTAAGGTCCACGTGCTACTCTCGCTGCTATTTATTCACCGGTAAAGGGTGTCGTTGTCAGGCCACCGCTATTCTCTACCAGTAATTGTACTTTCTGTTCTGCCTGGTCGAGTATACCCTGACAATCACGGGTAAGGCGTACGCCCTGTTCAAAAGAACGAAGGGCAGCTTCCAGCGGCAGATCACCTTGCTCCAGTTGTTCCACCAGGTTTTCCAGCTGGGTTAATGATTGTTCAAAATCAACCGGTTGTTTTTCGTCAGACATAATGACACCAGAACATGGTTCGATTAAAGACGCTGACGTTACCGGAGCCTGGGTGTTGGGTCAATTTAAGGTAGAAAAAGCCGCGTTAAACAGATGTTTTGTGGATGATAACCAGGCAATATTTTTATATCATGTCGAGCTGATTTAGAGTCTGAACGATAGCGTCACAGGCGATTGAAGGAGAAATGCGTGGACATAGCGACGCTGATTGGCATGCTGGGGGCCCTGGGCCTTGTGGTTGCTGCAATGGTTATTGGTGGGGATGTGATGGTATTCGTCAACCCGCCGTCACTGTTGATTGTAGTGGGCGGGACTTTATTTGCTGTGCTGTCCAAGTTTCCATTGGGCCAGTATCTGGGCTTAGGGAAAGTGGCGGGCAAGGCCTTTATGTTCAAGTCCGTCCCGCCGGAAGAAATCATTGCTGAGACGGTGGAGATGGCCGATGCGGCACGTAAGGGCGGGCTGCTGTCACTGGAAGACAAGCAGGTCAGTTCAGACTTTATGCAACGCGGTATCCAGCTGCTGGTAGACGGTCACGACCCGGATATAGTTAAGACTCTGCTCAAGAAAGAGATGAAACAGACCACCGATCGTCATGCCTCCAGTATTAACCTGTTCAAAGCGATGGGCGATGTAGCGCCTGCGATGGGCATGATCGGTACGCTGGTGGGTCTGGTGCAGATGCTGTCGAACATGAGTGATCCTAAATCAATCGGCCCAGCGATGGCAGTAGCACTACTGACGACGCTATATGGTGCGATTATTGCCACGATTATCGCCTTGCCGATGGCTGACAAGCTGTCTGCCCGTAAAGATGAAGAAGAGTTGAACCAGTCTCTGATTATTGATGGCCTGTTGGCCATTCAGGCGGGGCAGAACCCGCGGGTCATTGAGCAGATGCTGAAAAACTACCTGCCTGAGAAAAAACGCGGCGCAGAAGCATAAGTGCTGACAGGGATCGGTGATGAGCGACGAAGACGAAGAAAACAACTGTCCGGAGTGTGACCCCGGATTGCCAGCCTGGCTGGCAACCTTTGCAGATTTGATGGCACTGCTGATGTGCTTCTTCGTGCTGCTGCTCTCCTTCTCGGAGATGGATGTACTGAAGTTCAAGCAGCTGGCGGGCTCCATGCGGGAAGCGTTTGGGGTACAGAACCAGATCAAGGTTGAGGATATTCCGAAAGGCACCTCGATTATTGCTCAGGAGTTCAGCCCGGGTCGGCCAGAGCCAACCCCACTGAATGAAGTTCGCCAGATGACGGTGAACAATAACCTCAATACGCTGGATATACGTTCCAAGGTCGGTGATGCCGATACCAAGGACAATAACGCTGGTGAGTTTGAGGAAAAAATTCAGGAGCAGATGGAGCAGCAGAAGAAGGAAGCTGAACAGGAAGCGGTGGAATTTGTTTCTGCACTGAGCCAGGAAATTGGCCAGGGTAGCGTGGAGGTGGAAACCGATGGTCGTAAGATCATTATCCGCGTAAAAGAAAAGGGCTCCTTCTCGTCGGGCTCTGCTGATCTGAAGTTTGAATATATTCCGGTGATTGCCAAAATACGCGACATGTTGCTGCGGGTACGGGGCAAGGTATCTATTGAAGGCCATACCGATAATATTCCCTACTCAGGCCGTCGCTTTGAGTCTAACTGGGATCTTTCGGTCGCGCGCGCGCTGGCGGTTGGGCATGAACTGTTTAGTGACCCACGCATGGATCAGAAGCGTTTTACCGTGGTGGGTAAAGCCAGTGTGAAACCGCTGGTGCCGAATAACACCCGTGCTAACCGGTCGCGAAACCGTCGGGTGGAGATCATTATTCAGAAGGGTGATGATATTAAAGCGATTAATCGCTTGAAGATGGACAATGGCTCCAGCGCCTCTGAGGCTTCGCTGAAGCTGGGGCCGGGCGAGGTGTTCTGATCCATTTCGTTCAGAGATAAAAAAACCAGTCAGCTTGCTGACTGGTTTTTTTTCGCCTGTTGATGGCTATATCGGAGTTAGTCAAACAGTCCGAAGGTTACTTTACTGAAGACAGAGCGTTCTTCTGCGGCAGACTTCGCTGATGGATTTGGCACTTTGGTATCCGGTGTTTGCTGCGGGCGGGTCTGACCGACGGGAGGTGGCTCAGGGGTGTTGCTATCGTTGCCAAACATACCCAGGGTGGCGGCATCGATCAGTGTTTTCTTTTCGATGCCTACCGGCTGATACCGGTAATCAGGGTAGTTAGCCTTCAGAACATCGCGGGATGTTGCTGCCAGCTTTGGCATCTTCAGCGCGTCGTAGGCTTCGATCATGGTGGCCAACGCATCCGGTGTTGCCGGGGTCTGCTGCAGGTTTTCCACTACATAGCGGCCACGGTTGGCGGCGGCGACATAGGCTCCGCGCTTGAGGTAGTAGCGGGCAACCTCGACCTCATAGGCGGCCAGCCGGTTTTTCAGATGCACCATACGCTTGCGGGCATCCGGCGCATAAGGGCTGTCTGGATATCGCGCCAGCAGAGTGGAGAAGCTCTCGAAGGAAGTCAGTGCGGCACCTGGGTCACGGGTGTTTTCATCCAGCGGCAGGTAGCGAGTGATAAAAGTTCGTTCCTGCTCAAAGGCCGTCAGCCCTTTGAGATAGAAGGCATAGTCGATATTTTCATGGTTCGGGTGCAGACGGACAAAACGGTCGGCGGCCGAGCGGGCGGCTTCTGGCTCGTAGTTCTGATAGTAGGCGAAGATCAGCTCCAGCTGGGCTTGCTCAGAATAGCGGCCAAACGGGTAGCGAGCTTCCAGCAACTGCAATTTTTCTACTGCGCGGGCATAGGCTTTGGCTTCCAGTGCACTCAGCGCTTCTTCATATAGCTGCTGTTCCGGCAGATCCGGCTCTTCAATTTCATCCCCACCAAACCATGAACAGCCTGCCGTGGCCATGCTCAGGGTGGCGATTGCGATCGCATTACGTAAACGCATCCTGTTAATCCCGATGTAGTCTTGTGCCTGAACGGTTATACTGAGCAGACACTGAAAAATGTGGTCTGTATTTAATCACACTCCACATATTCAACCCAACTTATCCGCATTGACGAAGATCCTTGATGTCTGAACAGGTTCAACTGCAAGCACAGATCGGCGACGATCTGATTGGTCAACGACTGGACCAGGTCGTGGCACAATTATTTCCCGAATACTCCCGATCCCGCCTGCAGGGCTGGATCAAGGATGGTTCACTGACGGTAGACGGCGAAGCCCGTCGTATACGCGATAAAATGCTCGGCGGTGAAACCGTCCGGGTGCAGGCCGAACTGGAGCTGATTGATCAGCACCAGGCCGAAGATATGCCGCTGGATATTGTCTATGAAGATGACGATATACTGGTAATCAACAAGCCCGCCGGGCTGGTGGTACATCCGGCGGTGGGTCACCGTAGCGGTACGCTGCTCAATGGACTGCTGAACCATTTCCCGGCTATTGCTCAGGTGCCCCGTGCTGGGATTGTGCATCGGCTGGATATGGATACCACGGGTCTGATGGTGGTGGCGAAAACCATTCCCGCGCAGACTGAGCTGGTTAACCAGTTGCAGGATCGCAGCATGGGGCGCGAGTACGAGGCGATCACCCATAAGGTGATGACCGGCGGTGGTATGGTGGAGGAAGCGCTGGGACGCAGCACCCGCAACCGGCAGAAGATGGCGGTTAGCCCGATGGGCAAAGAAGCAGTGACGCATTACCGGTTGCTGAAAAAATTCCGCTCCCACACCCATATTCGGTTGAAGCTGGAAACGGGCCGTACCCACCAGATTCGCGTGCATATGTCTTACATCGGCTACCCGCTGGTGGGTGATCAGTTGTATGGCGGCCGTTTCCGCTTACCTAAAGGCGCTTCAGAGCAGCTGCAACAGACGCTGAAAACCTTTAAGCGTCAGGCGCTGCATGCCAAAAAACTGGAACTGTGGCACCCGATTACCGGTGAACAGATGAGCTGGGAGGTCGACTTGCCAGAAGACCTGCAACAGTTGCTGTCGGTGCTGGAAAGCGACGCCAAGAGTATTGAAGAATACGATCTGTGAAAGTGATTGAGGCCGACTGGCCCGCTCCTGCGCATATCCGTGCGCTGACCACGACCCGTCAGGGTGGAGTCAGTGCACCGCCCTTTGACAGCCTGAATCTGGGTGATCATGTGGACGACTGCCCGACGGCAGTGGCGCAGAACCGTCAGCGGCTGCTGGCGGCCAATGGGCTGACCATGACGCCTCAATGGTTGCAACAGGTACACGGTACTGATGTGGTGGAAGCCCGTCCTGATGGGATTATCCACACGGCGGATGCTTGCTGGAGTGACACCCCCGGCCAGGGCTGTATTGTGATGACTGCCGACTGCCTGCCGGTCTGCTTTACGGATCGTAATGGCAGCTGGGTGGCGACGGCTCATGCGGGCTGGCGGGGTCTTTGCGAAGGTGTGCTGGAAAATACCCTGGCGGTGTTTGATGACCCAGCCCAGGTGATTGTCTGGCTCGGCCCGGCTATCGGCCTGTCGGCCTTTGAGGTGGGAGAAGAAGTGCGTGAGCAGTTCTGTGCTCGCCAGCCCCAGGCTGAGGCGGCGTTTCGGCCGGTAGTGGGCAAGGCTGATAAGTGGCTGGCCGATATCTATCTGCTGGCCCGGTTGCGACTGCAGGCGTCGGGTGTCTCTTCTATCCATGGCGGTGGCTTCTGCACGGTCACGGACCATGCCCGCTTCTTTTCCTACCGGCGCACCCCGCGGACCGGTCGCATGGCAACGCTGATCTGGATCGCTCAGTCCTGAACCGCCTTCTGTCGCGGCTGCGCCAGTCGGTGTGACAGGCGTGCGACCAGCGGCCCCAGGGTAAACGAGATCAGGAAAGCGGCAGGCCAGGCCAGCGCAAAGGCTCTTCCCCATAAGCCCATAAACTGACTGCTCAGCCCCAGATTCAGCCAGGTAACCCAGCCTGTCATCAGAATGCACAAGAGTAACGACATCAGTGTGCTCTGAATCAGGCGTATCTTCATCGGCATCTTCTTCTACTCCTTTTCTGGGACTGCACTACCTTATCCAATTACACTATCCGGCAGTAGCTGTGTTTTGGTAATTCTTAATTGCACAAATATAACCATAAGAGTGCTGTCGCGCAGGCGAATGTTGCCAGGGAGGTGAATGTGAAACTGAAAGCTGCTGTGCTGCTGTGGGTGATTACGGCGGATGCGCAGGCACTCAGCCTGGAAGAGAGCCGCCATCTGGCATTACGTACCGGCTTTGCCGTTGAGGCATCGCAGCTGAAACAATGGCAGGAACTGACCCGGCAACAGGCTGTGCGACAGGTGCTGGACAGTTATCAGCCGACACGGGTGTCAGGCCTGCCGGGCTGGTTAAAAACACCGTCCGCACCGGTTCGTTTTCGCCAGTTATCGGCCAGTCAGAAAAAACAGGCGCAGCAAACGCAGCGCCAGCAGGGCTGGCAGCTCAAGGGCTGGTGGCTGAATCAGATGATCGTTACCCGCTCTCCTTTTACCGAACGGATGCTACTGTTCTGGCACAATCACTTCACCTCAGCGCTGCAAAAAGTTAAAGACCCGGTGATGATTTACCGCCAGCATGCACTGTTGCGTCAGCAGGGGCTGGGCAATTTCCAGCAGCTGCTGACAGCCATCGCCCGTGACCCGGCGATGCTGCGTTATCTGGATAACCGCAGCAATATCAAAGGAAAACCTAATGAAAACTTTGCCCGCGAACTGCTGGAACTGTTTACGCTGGGCGAAGGTAATTATACCGAGGCGGATGTAAAAGCCGCTGCGCGGGCGTTTACCGGCTGGGGGATTAACCACAAAACGCGCCAGTTCCGCTTTAATTCGCGCCGCCATGACCAGGCCGGTAAGCTGTTTATGGGCCACCGGGGGAACTGGGATGGCGATGATATTCTACGCATGCTGCTCAGTGACGCGCGCACTGCTGAAACGGTGGTACGCAAAGCCTGGCGGGCGTTCATTTCACCCCGGCCAGACCCGGCACGGGTGGTGTATCTGGCGCGGCAGTTTCGCACGGCAGATTACAATATCCGCACTCTGATGCGGCTGTTACTGAATGAACCGGCATTTTGGGCGGCTGAAAATCGGGGGGTACTGATCAAGTCCCCACTGATGTTGCTGGCGGGACTGGGGCGTACTTTTCAGTTACGACCGGGCAAACAGGCGGTGCAACTGGCGCACCAGGCTGCCCGGCTAGGGCAGGACCCGTTTAACCCGCCCAATGTGAAAGGCTGGCCCGGTGGAGCTAGCTGGGTCAGCAGTCAGAGTTTGCTGTTGCGTCAGCAGTTACTGACCAGGTTCAGCCGCAAACCGGGTCAGAAGCAGTCGATGGCGATGGCAGGCAAGCGCAGCAAGCGGCCGGATTATTCGGCCCAGCTGGCGGCGTTTAACCGCCGGGTCAGCGATAAAGACAAACCTGACTGGTTACTGGTGTTACCCCCTGCTCAGCCTCTGGCGGGTAAAACGGGTCGGGCGTTGACGGCTGCGCTCCTGCAGGACCCGGTTTACCAGCTGTATTAAACCCGTCTGGTGCAATGAAAAGGATCCCCCAATGCAACGACGACAGTTTCTGCAGCAGTTGATGACGCTGCCCTTAATCAGCCTGAGCCCGCTGGCGGCTGCGGCAAATACCCGGCCGCGTTACCTGGTGCTGATCGAGCTGAAAGGCGGTAATGACAGCCTCAATATGCTGGTGCCCCGGCAATCGGCTTACTACCGTGCGCGGCCCTCGCTGGCCATTGCTGACACCGACCTGCTCAAGCTGGACGCCGATCATGGACTGAATCCTGTGCTGGCGGCGCTGGAGCCTGCCTGGGCGGCCGGGGAGCTGGCATGGTTGCCCGGGCTGGGTTATCCGCAGCCTAACCGATCCCATTTTCGCTCGATTGAGATTTGGGAAACGGCCTCGGCGGCGGATCAGTATCGGGATGAAGGCTGGGCGGCAGAAAGTCTGCGTCGTTATCCGTTAGCGCCGGGTCAGGCGGCCCATGCCATTGTGCTGGGCAAGGATGCGCTGGCGGTCAGTGGGCCGGGTGTGCATACGCTGCAGATGGACAGTGCGGCGCAGCTTGCGCGCCAGGCCCGGCGGTTAAAAATGCCCGGTGGCCAGAGCGCTAATCCGACACTGGCCCATATTCTGGCGGTACAGAGTAGCACCGCCGATGCCGCCGGCAAGCTGGCCGGTGGTGAGCGGATGAAAATGCCTGAGCCTGAAGGCAAACAGCAGGGTGGGCGCTTCGCTAAGCAGTTTGAGGAGGCAGCGCAACTGATCAGTAGAGGCCAGGCCGGGCCGGTGATCAAGCTGTCGCTGGGCTCGTTTGATACCCATGCCAATCAGCAAAATGTCCAGAATCGGCTGCTTAAACAGCTGGCGCAGGGGCTGGCACAGTTTCGCCAGCAGATGCAGGCAGCAGGGCTCTGGGATCAGGTGCTGGTGATGAGTTACAGCGAATTTGGCCGCCGGGTGGCTGAAAATGGCAGCCGGGGGACTGACCATGGTACCGCTGCCGCTCAGCTGTTGATGGGAGGACGGGTGCGTGGCGGCATCCAGCATACGATGCCCTCTTTAACCGAACTGGATGCCGGAGATTTGCGTTACCGGCTGGACTTTCGGCAGCTCTATAGCACGGTTGTCCAGCACTGGTGGCAGCAGACTTTGCCCGCCCACCTTGCCAGCTGGCCAGCACTGAATCTGTTGAAAAGTTGATCCAGGCCGCCTGTTGCTGAACGCGCCCTTGAAGCACTGTCCGGCTGTCCCCATCTAGATGATAGAGCTAAACAGAATGTAACCGGCGAGCGCTTCAAAGAAGGCTTGCCCCTGCGCGGGCCGACAGGCCGCGACCTTATCAGGAGACTTGGTATGAGACCGGATAAATTCACTGCACGTTTACAGGAAGCACTGGCTGATGCGCAATCACTTGCGGTGGGCCGTGACCACAACTATATCGAACCGGGCCATATGCTGGTGGCGCTGCTGGCGCAGCAAAATGGTGGCATTAAACCACTGTTGAACCAGGCGGGCGGTGATATCACCCGGCTGAATCGTGAGCTGGCGGAGCACCTGGATGGCCTGCCAACCTTGCAGAATCCCGATGGCAACATTCTCTGGTCCAAAGATGCCGGCCGGCTGCTGAACCTGTGCGACAAGCTGGCGCAGAAACGCAACGACCAGTTTATCGCCAGTGAGCTGCTGGTGCTGGCCATGCTGGATGATAAAGGGGATGTCAGCAAACTGATGCGCAAGGCCGGGGTAGATAAAGCCCGGCTTGAAAGCGCCATTATTCAGATGCGTGGCGGCGACAATGTGAATGATCCCAATGCCGAGTCCAATCGGCAGTCACTGGATAAATACTGCATCAATCTGACCGAACGCGCCGAAGCGGGCAAGCTGGACCCGGTGATCGGTCGTGATGATGAGATCCGCCGTACTATCCAGGTGTTGCAGCGTCGTACCAAAAACAACCCGGTACTGATCGGTGAGCCGGGGGTGGGTAAAACCGCTATTGTGGAAGGCCTGGCGCAGCGTATCGTCAACGGTGAAGTGCCTGAAGGTCTCAAGCGCAAGCAGGTGCTGTCACTGGATATGGGGGCGCTGATCGCTGGCGCCAAGTTTCGTGGAGAGTTCGAGGAACGGCTTAAGGCGGTGCTTAACGAGCTGTCGAAACAGGATGGCCAGATCATCCTGTTTATTGATGAACTGCATACCATGGTGGGCGCCGGTAAAGGCGAAGGCGCGATGGATGCGGGTAATATGCTCAAGCCTGCGCTGGCCCGTGGTGAATTGCACTGTGTGGGTGCAACCACCCTGGATGAATACCGCCAGTATGTGGAAAAAGACGCTGCGCTGGAACGTCGCTTTCAGAAAGTGCAGGTGGACGAGCCGGACGAGCAATCCACGGTGGCGATTCTGCGTGGCCTGAAAGAGCGTTATGAAGTTCACCACGGGGTCGATATTACCGATTCGGCGATTATTGCGGCGGCGAAACTGAGCCAGCGTTATATTACTGACCGCCAGTTGCCAGACAAAGCCATTGATCTGATTGACGAGGCGGCATCACGCATTCGAATGGAGATAGACTCCAAGCCAGAAGATCTGGACCGGCTGGAACGTCGGCTGATCCAGCTGAAGATGGAACGCGAAGCGCTGAAAAAAGAGAAAGATGCGGCGGCTAAACAGCGTCTGGTGGAGCTGGAAGCGACCATTGTTGAGGTGGAACGTGAATTCGCTGATCTGGATGAAATCTGGAAAGCAGAAAAGCTGGCACTGCAGGGCTCGCAGCAGGTCAAAGAAAAACTCGATCAGGCCCGGATTGAGATGGAACAGGCCCAGCGTAACAGCGATCTGAGCCGAATGTCCGAGCTGCAATATGGGCTGATCCCCGCGCTGGAAAAAGAGCTGATGACGGTTGCTGAAGCCGAAGCATCCAGTGAAACCTCTACCCAGCTGCTGCGCAATAAGGTGACCGAAGAAGAAGTGGCCGAAGTCGTGGCGCGCTGGACCGGTATTCCGGTCAGCAAAATGCTGGAAGGTGAGCGCGAGAAACTGCTGCGCATGGAAACCGAGCTACATAAGCAGGTGATTGGTCAGCAGGAAGCGGTAATCGCGGTGTCTAATGCGGTGCGGCGCTCCCGTGCAGGTCTGTCAGACCCCAACCGGCCTAACGGCTCGTTCCTGTTCCTGGGGCCAACCGGGGTGGGTAAAACCGAGCTGTGTAAAGCGCTGGCCGGGTTCCTGTTTGATACTGAAGAGGCAATGGTACGTATCGATATGTCCGAGTTTATGGAGAAGCACTCCGTGGCCCGGCTGATCGGTGCGCCTCCGGGCTATGTGGGTTATGAAGAGGGCGGTTATCTGACCGAGGCGGTACGCCGTAAGCCCTATTCAGTGCTGTTGCTGGATGAGGTGGAAAAGGCCCACCCGGATGTATTCAATATTCTGCTGCAGGTACTGGAAGATGGTCGGCTGACCGATGGTCAGGGCCGTACCGTGGATTTCCGTAACACCATTGTGGTGATGACCTCCAACCTGGGCTCTGACCTGATTCAGAACTTCAGCGATGATGATGACTACCAGCTGATGAATAAAGCGGTGATGGAAGCGGTCGGCAACCATTTCCGCCCGGAAGTGATCAACCGTATCGACGAAGTGGTGGTCTTTCACAGTCTGCGTAAAGCCCAGGTGGCGGGTATTGCTGAAATTCAGCTGCGGCGCCTGGGTAACCGTCTGGCCGAGCGCGATCTGAGTCTGACGCTGACCAGTACTGCGCTGGATAAACTGGTGGATGTGGGTTTTGAGCCCATTTACGGTGCACGGCCACTGAAACGGGCCATTCAGCAGTGGATTGAAAACCCGCTGGCACAGTCGATTCTGGCGGGTGAGTTTGGTCCGGGCCATGAAGTCGTGGTCGATGTGGAAGCAGGTGAGTTTGTGTTTCGTTAATCAATAACTGTTGAATTATCGTTAAATAAAAGCCTGGCCTGAGTGCCAGGTTTTTTGTACTTTATTTTAAACCTGACGTTAATTTATATGGTAGAAACGGAATAATTTTGATCGTTTGATCTGTCATTTCGGGTACCGAATGAAAGGCTTGTTATCTGGCGATAATGCGTAAGTTTTTTGTTTTAACCTGAGTGATTTTCCATTTTTAGTGGCTCTATAAAAGTAGAATGGTCTCCATCATTGGTGGAATGAAAACAGAAAAATACTTCAGTAAATTAGCGATTTATGGGAAAGTTAGCAGCTTACATACACTATTTCTGATGCCGTTAAGAGAGTCACAATGAGCAATGTTCGAGTACTGGTAGTTGATGACGCGAAATTTATTCTGGAACGAGTGAAAAAAATTGTTGGTCAGGCGTTCCCTGCCTACGTTCTGGACACCGCGCTTAATGGCCAGGAAGCGAAACATCTGATGGAGGAGCAGACCTACGACATTATCCTGTGTGACTGGGAGATGCCGGAGGTGAGTGGCCTGGAATTGCTGCAATGGACCCGTCAACATGAGCCCCATCTCGATGTGCCATTCCTCATGGTTACCAGCCGAGGTGAGCGTAGCTATGTATTGAAGGCGATCCAGGCTGGGGTGACGGATTACCTGGGTAAGCCATTCAATGCCGAACACCTGACCGACAAAATGCTGAAACTGCTGGCTAAAGTCGGCAAGCTGGATGAAGCGATGGAGAAGCGTGGACTGGCATTGATTGAAGCTGAGCGGGCTCGTCGCAAGGGGGCTGCACAGCCAGCTGCAGCACCTGCTACACCTAAAGCAACAGCCAAATCGACGCCTAATGCAAAAGGTCTGGCGCAGCTGCGTACCAGCCAGGGTACTTATCGCTGCGCGATAAAGGACCTGAGTCTGCAGGAAGTGATGGTCGTGGTGAAAAACGATGGCCCATTGCCGCAGGTGCTGGATCAGGTTGTGGTGGATATCGAGCAGCTGTCCGGTGATAGCGTGGCACGGGTGAATGGCTTCATCTATCAGTCTCAGGCGATGGAGCGTAAGGTCGATTCCGCGTTTGTAAATGTGAAGGTACAGTTTGTTGATGAAGACCCGGACAAAATGACTCATCTATCCAAATACATTGCCAGCGTGCGTTAAGCTGTGATCGCTGGATAAGTAAAAAAGGCTGCCTGCGGGCAGCCTTTTTTATGTTTCAGTTAATCCGTTGTCTGGACGGTATCAGAGCTGGAACCGGGCCGTCAGCTGACCCAGCTGGTCGGCCTGTTCATGTACCAGACGGCTGGTCTGGGAAATCTCACCAGCGGCACTGGCGTTGTGCTCTACTGCGCTGGCGATATCATCCATACGCACCGCCATATCGCGGGTTGTTTCTGCCACCTGGCCGATTGCTCCATTAATTTGTCGCGCCGCTTCGCAGGCGCTGCCTGCGCCCTGCTCGATGGCATCGACCGCCCGTACGGCAGCGCTGCCCTGTTGCTGGACCAGGCGAGTCTGCTCCAGTGCGCTCTGCATGATATGGCTGGCCTGTTTGGACTCCTGCTGAATGGTGCTGACGAGGGTGTCGATCTGCGAGGTCGCCGTCACCGTTTTATTGGCCAGCTCGCGCACCTCATCGGCAACCACCGTGAAACCACGCCCGGCATCGCCGGCCCGTGCCGCTTCAATCGCAGCATTGAGGGCCAGCAGGTTGGTCTGGCCCGCGATCTCGTTAATCATCGCCAGCACCCGGTCGATCTGTTCTGACTCATGGTTGAGGGTGTCGATCCGCTGGGCGGCTTCCTCCACAACCTGTGTTGTCTCATTCAGTGCGTTCAGTGCCCGGCTGATATCGCGGCCACCATCCTGAGCCTGCTGCAAAGCCTGTTCGGAGGTGTGCTGCAGCGTCTGCGAGGTGCTGTGCATCTGTTCTGCCGTCACGCTGATCTGCTCGGTGGCAGCGGCCATGCTGCTGGATTGACCGGACACTGACTGGTTGGCGCTGGCGATGCCTGCACTGTGGTTATTCATTTCGGCTGCCATCTGGCGTAGCTGGTCGTTCTTGCTGCGCACTTCACCCACCAGGCCGTTGAGCTGGCGGGTCATGCGGTTAGCGGCATCACCCAGCTGGTCAAACTCATCGTTGCGGGCTGTGTTCAGTGTCAGTTGCTGGCTCAGATCACCATCGCTGACCTGGGTCAGGTAGTCGGTGAGTAGCCGTAAACGGCCCCGTGTCCCCAGTCCAATCCACAGAATCAGTGCCATCACCAGCAATACCGAGGCGATATTGGCTGCAATCAGAAAGGCACGCGCGGTGCTGGCATCCTGAGTGGCGCTGGTACGGGCAGTGACCAGCAGATTCTGCTGAAGGTGCTGATAACTGTTATCAATGCTTTGTTGCAGTGTCTGGCGTTGCTGAGCGAGCTGTTGCTGTTGCTGATGGTGTTGATTAACCGCGCTGATCAGTTGTTGCATTGCTTGCTCGTAGCCATCGAGAGCTGGACCAAAGTGATCTTCGAAGGATAACTCGACAATCATCGACCGTAGCGCGGCGAAGGCATCGATCATCGCTTGCCGGCTGGCCGGGGCTGGCTGTTCCAGATAGATAAGCTCGGCGGTGCGCACTTGCTGAAAAACCTCGACCATGGAAGTAAACAGGCCCAGCGCCTCTTTCAGTTCTGCGGCTTTCTGGTTTAGTTGACCGCGTCGGCCATGCTGGCTGTTCAGGCCCAGTGTTGTCAGGCTGCTGAACCACTGCTGGCTGAGTTGATCCCACTGGTTAAATTGCTGTCGGATTTGCGTCAGGGCTTGTTGTGTGGGTGGGTCGCTCAGCTGGACCTGATCGAGCTGACGGCTCATGGCCTGCTGCATCTGCTGGCTCTGTTGTGGCCAGGTTGTGGCTTTGGCGGGGTCTAGCTTGAGAATGGCGGCTTCGCGGTTGATGAGTTCCAGCTTTAGCCGGGTCAGACTTTCGCTGTAGAAGGCCAGATCAGCCAGGCTGCGGGTGCTGTTGCTTTGTAGCTGCAGCCCCCAGAGTGCGATACTGCAAGCCAGTACCATGCCGATCAGAGCCGTTATCATTACAAGCATCAGTTGTCGTACAAATGCGGGTTGCCAGCGCATAGTCTTCCTCTCTGTGACTGGGTAGGTGACGGCCCTTATGGGCTCTTATTGGTGTTTTAGTCAGTGCTTGTCCGTCTCGATTAAACATTGAACGGTATTTTTCATGTACTTACAAATTTTGTTTAATAAACAAAAGGTTAATCTTGAATGGTTTACGTGTTTTCCCGTATTAGTGGTGTTTTTTGCACCATAGAGTGGCAGTTTTATAATGTTGAGGGTTTGATTTATGGAATATGTTCACAGCGAATACGCCGGTAACCTGGCTGATTGCCATAAACATCAGCTGCTCTGCTATTTGCTGGCGACATCGCCGACCAGGTATCTGGAAACCCATGCCGGTGCGGGTTGTTACCGGTTGCGAGACGGTGGGCGCTGGCAGCACGGGCTGGGGCCGTTATGGCCATTGTCAGCCGCGGCGTTGAATGCTGACTGGGTCGCAGCGCTCAAAGCGCTTAATCCGGGGGAGCTGCAGTGCTACCCCGGCTCGCCCTGGCTGGCACGGCAGCTGCTGGGCGCTGAACGGCTGACGCTGTTTGAGCTGGATATGGCGGTGTCAGATCAGCTGCGTGAAACCTTGCCGGAGGTGGATGTGCGTACGGGGGATGGGTTTTCCAGTGTGGTACATCTGCTGGAGCCGGGCTGTCTGGTGCTGGTGGACCCGCCCTATACTGAACTGGATGAGTTTGACCGGGCACTGATGCTGGTCTCGCTGGCTGTGCAGCGGGGAGATTGCGGGTTGATGCTCTGGTATCCACGTTTCAGTGATCAGCGCGAGCTGGGCTTTCTGGCGGAGCTGGCGGCGTTGCTGGAAGGGTGTGGCTGGCAGCACGAGTTATGCTTTTCTGAACCTCAGGGCGCACTGTGTGGCAGTGGGGTTGCGGTGGTGGGGATTGATCAGCCTGAGTTAGCGGTATTACAGGGGATATCACGGGTATTGCGGGGTTAATCCCCGCTGCTGGCGGGCAGCAGCGGGTCTGACTCACATCAGCTGAACGTCGGGCGAGCCCTCAATACAGTGCCTGTTCGTCTTTCACCACTTCTTTGAGAATGTGGAGGAACAGGGCGTCGGCATCGCTGTGCTCAACCGGGATTTTCACGTTGGTGCTGGCGGACAGTGCATCGGCAATCAGTACATCAGCGTTATCATCGCCAATATGCTTGCGGGCTATTTCCAGTGCGGTTCCGCAGATCTCTGGTTCAACCAGTACTTTACGGATAAATCCCATCAGCTCATTAATTACACGTTCTTTGTTTTTGATTTCAGCTACGCTCATCGCCTGTCTCCTGATCTGAAAACCATATAAACCACTATAACCGGTTGTGCCGGTGTGTTCAGCCTGTGCCACGATCAGCGGCACGTTGAAGCCGCCATCTTAACCGCTTTGCTGGCTGATATACCATGCCGGTGAAAACGCCTTTGTCAGCCCAAGGGTTATAGACCATGACAGATAATCAGCGACCTGGACTTAAGTCGGACTTCGGCGGCCTTTATTGCACTGCAATACCGGTTGATCAAATATTGTCTAAGTGCAAAAATACGTCCCTTACTTTTCGACCTGAGGCCAGTAGGTTACCCCGACCGCCTGCGGACGTGAGCATTGGAACTGCTCGCCCGTTCAGATCAGGTCTGCCGGTTGAGTCGATCCTCAATTCTGGCAAGCACCCGAACGTGAGCCGCTTTGTGTTTCTTTTCAGGAAAGTTGAGTTTTCCCCCAGGCGTCACCCTTGCGTGGGGTCAGGCTTCGTTCACCGTTGCAGAAACTGAGAACTGTTTCGTTAGAGGTTGCCGCCTCGACGACAAAGAGGGTTATAACAGTGGAATTATTATCAGGCGCAGAAATGGTTATACGCGCTCTCAGAGATGAGGGTGTTCAGCACATCTATGGCTATCCTGGCGGTGCACTGCTGCACGTCTACGATGCTATTTTTCAGCAGGACGAAGTCCAGCATGTGCTAGTGCGTCATGAGCAGGCTGCAACTCATATGGCGGACGCTTACGCCCGTGCTACCGGCAAGGCTGGTGTGGCACTGGTAACGTCCGGTCCGGGTGCGACAAACGCGGTTACAGGCATTGCGACCGCGTACATGGATTCTATTCCGATGGTGGTGATCACCGGTCAGGTGATGTCATTCCTGATAGGTGAAGATGCGTTCCAGGAGACCGATATGATCGGCATCTCCCGTCCGGTGGTTAAGCACAGCTTTAGTGTGCAGCGCCCGGAAGATATCCCGTCCATCATCAAGAAAGCGTTCCATATTGCACAAACGGGCCGTCCGGGTCCGGTTGTTGTCGATATTCCAAAGGATATGACAACGCCAACAGAGCGTTACGAATACGAGTATCCGAAGAGCGTTAAAATGCGTTCTTACAACCCGGTTAGCCGTGGCCACAGTGGGCAGATCAAAAAAGCAGTCGACCTGCTGCTGGGCGCAAAACGCCCGGTGATCTACTCCGGTGGCGGCATCATCATGGGTGATGCCCACGTTGAGCTGGCCGAGCTGGCGCGTAGCCTGAACGTACCGGTGACTAATACGCTGATGGGGCTGGGTGGCTTCCCGGGCACCGACCGTCAGTTTGTCGGTATGCTGGGTATGCACGGCAGTTACGAAGCCAACATGGTCATGCACCATGCGGATGTAGTGCTGGCGATCGGCGCACGGTTTGATGACCGGGTGACCAACGGTGTGGATAAGTTCTGCCCGACGGCGAAGATTATCCATGTGGACATTGATCCGGCATCGATCTCGAAAACGATCACTGCGGATATCCCGATTGTGGGCCCGGCCCGCGATATCATCAAAGAGATGATCCAGCTGGTCAAAGGCGCACAAACCGGACCGGATGCGGAAGCGGCCAAACAGTGGTGGCAGCAGATTGATGAATGGCGTGCCCGTCATGGCGGCCGTTTCGACATCAATGACGAAGGCCTGATGAAACCTCAGCAGGTTATCGAGATGCTGAGCAAGGTTACCAACGGTGATGCCTATGTCTGTTCTGACGTCGGTCAGCACCAGATGTTTGCGGCGCAGTACTACAAGTTCAATCAGCCGAAACGCTGGATCAACTCCGGTGGTCTGGGCACCATGGGCTTTGGTCTGCCAGCGGCGATGGGCGTGAAGATGAACTTCCCGGATGCACACGTTGCCTGTGTCACCGGTGAAGGCAGCATCCAGATGAACATCCAGGAACTGTCGACCTGTCAGCAGTACGATATTCCGGTGAAAATTATCTGCCTGAATAACCAGTCGCTGGGCATGGTTCGTCAGTGGCAGGATATGAACTACGAGTCCCGCCACAGTCAGTCTTACATGAAGTCCCTGCCGGACTTCGTCAAGCTGGCCGAGTCTTACGGTCATGTCGGCATGAAGGTGGACAAGTACGCTGATCTGGAAGGGGCGATGACGGAAGCGTTCGCCATGACCGATCGCCTGGTATTCATGGACATCGCGGTTGACCCGTTTGAACATGTTTATCCGATGCAGGTACCGCGTGGTGCTATGCGTGATATGTGGCTAAGCAAAACGGAGAGAACATAATGCGCCATATCCTCTCTGTACTGTTGGAAAATGAACCGGGAGCACTGTCCCGCGTTGTAGGTCTGTTCTCACAGCGTAACTTCAACATTGAAACGTTGACGGTGGCTGCCACAGACGATGGCACGCTGTCCCGTATGACGGTGACAACGCTGGGTTCTGACAAGGTGGTTGAGCAGATCACCAAACAGCTGAACAAGTTGATTGATGTGATCAAGGTGGTTGATCTGACTGAGGGCGAACACATCGAGCGTGAGCTGATGTTGATCAAACTCAAGGCGAACAGCAGCGCGGCACGCGATGAGATCAAACGGACTGCGGATATTTTCCGTGGTCAGGTGATCGATGCAACGCCGAATACCTTCACCGTACAGCTGGCAGGTTCAAGCGATAAGCTGGATGCGTTTATCAACGCATTAAGCGGCGCCAGTCTGCTGGAAGTGGTGCGTTCCGGGGTCTCCGGTATCGCCCGTGGTGAGAAAGTGTTAAGCCTGTAATGGCTTTAATCCACGGGCAGGCCTGTCGCCTGCCCGTGGAGAGCACATAAAAAACCGTCCTTCAGGGACGGTTTTTTTATGCCGGTAAGCTACTGATCCGCCGGTTATTTACTCAGTGCTTCGAGCAGGATCAGCGTACGACAGGGAATGAACACACAGTATTCACGGGAACCGGTATGCACCACTACGCGGGCGTGCAGCAGGATGGCCGGTACCAGCTGGTCGTACAGATCAGCGGGGTGAGGCTGGTAGTTGAGGGTGTCGAACATCGGGCTGAAGGCCTGTTCGATAAAACTCAGGTCGCAGCTTTCGGTATCGGAGGTGGCCACAAAATCCAGCAGTACATCGCTGTAATACATGGTCGCAACATCCTGTTTGGCCAGCGCGCCGTGGATTTCGACACGCAGCTGTTCACCATCGATATTGAGGCGTGATTGAATGGATTCGCGCAGCTGGTTAGTGAGGGTGGTACTGAATTCCATAACGGATCTGTCCTGAGTTTGAATCACGATGGATGCAGTATGTGCCAGGCGAGGTCATGAAACATTGCCGTGGGTCAGGGAGGTTAGTGGCGCTGTGCGGTGCTGGCTGATTATCTGACAGGGCCGCCTGTCTCGGGCGGCCCTGTCAGCGGGCTTTGTTGGGGGCTGATGGCGTGCTGAATGGAAGTCTTAGTGGGTGATAACGGGCATTTCTGCCCAGCCACGCGGGTGTAGCATCTCGCAGCCATCGTCGGTGATCAGGATGTTTTCTTCGTGCACCATCATCTTGCCGGGTGCAAAGGTCATACCCGGTTCCAGGGTCAGAATCATGCCGGGTTTGAGGGTGACATCACCGCCTTCCACATTAGAAGGCCATTCGGTCAGCTGCATTCCCAGGCCATGGCCCATGCGACCCACATCGTTGCCCAGCGCACCGGCCTGTGCCAGTACATCCCACATGGCCTGCCAGACATCGCCAGTAGTACGGCCTGGTGCGGCGGTGGCCAGTCCGGCCTCGGTGGAACGGTAGACGGCATCATGGGCCTGCTGACTGGCCTGGTCGGCGTGACCAAAAGCATAGTTGCGGTCAAAATCACTGAAGTAGCCATCATAGTTGGCGCCGGTGTCGATAATCAGCAGATCACCGTCACCCAGGACCCGGTCGGTAGGTCCCATAATAATATTGTCGTACCCGCCCTGGCCGGAGGCTGAAATCAGGTAAGGGCAGCTGTCTGCCCCCAGCCGTAGCATCTCCATATGCATCAGTTTACAGGCCTCACGTTCGGTCATGCCGATACGTAGCTGCTGTTTGAGGTAATCAAAACCGGCCGCCGTGACGTTGCAGGCAAAGCGGGTTTTCTCAATTTCGGCAGCGGATTTTACGCTGCGAATATCTCGTACCAGCAGTGATACATCGACCATCTCGTGGCTGCTCAGCTGGTGCTGCAGGCTGGCGAAGTTGGCGGCGGGCATCCGCAGGTGAGTTTCCGGGCCCAGCATGGCCCCGATTCGTTGATAGCGGCTTGAGTGTTCGTCCAGCGCCTGACTTAACAGGCTGATACCGTCATCTTCAGGGCGCGGGGCGGGCCAGCTGCGGACATCCTCGATCCAGCTGTCATCAAAGCCAGCAACACCGATTTCCGGTACCACGGCAATCGGCTTGCCGCTGGCGGGAATCACCAGAAACCAGGGCCGGGTCGGGCTTTCCCAGAACTGGGACTTGAAACCGCTGAAATAACGAAACTCCGGTTCGGTGCAGAAAAATACCGCATCGATCTGCTGCGCAGCCATACCCTGTTGCAGGGCGACGGTACGCTGTTCAAATTCACGCTGGGCAAAGCCGCGGGGTGGCGCTATCAGGTCAGTCATAGGTCGGTCTCTTAGTGTCATGCCGCAGCATCAGTTAAAGGCGATATCGCGCAGCAGCAGAGCGATGCCAGGGAAGTAGATCAGCAGGGCGGACATGACCGCCAGTAACAGGAAGAACGGCAGGGTGCCACGGATCACTTCCAGATACGGTTTATTAAAGATGGCGATGGCAGTGAATATATCGCAGCCAAACGGTGGAGTAGCAGAGCCGATAGCCATCTGCAGGGTGACCATCACGCCGACCAGGATCGGGTCGATGCTGGCAGCTTCCACAATCGGCACAAAAATCGGGGTCAGCAGCAACAGCACCACCAGTGAGTCAACGAACATACAGCCGACGAAGAACGACAGCGCGATAACAAACAGAATGTATTCCTGTGAGGCATCCTCCAGCGCCAGTGGGGCGAGCAGTTCCTGTGGGATCTGCTCAAAGGAGATGTACCAGGAGAAGGCCTGACCCACGCCGACCAGAATAAATACCACCCCGGTAATCAGGCCGGTGCTGAGGGCTGAGTCCAGAATGTCTTTCAGTCCCAGCTGGCGGTAGATCACACACTCGATGACGATGGCATATAGCACCGAAAAGGAGGCCGCTTCGGTCGGGGTGATCGCGCCGGAGTAAATGCCGCCGATAATCAGCGCCGGGAAGCCCAGTGGTAACAGGGCCTTGCGGATTGCTGACCAGCGCTCACTGCCGCTGGCTTTGGGCTGCAGGGCGATCTCGTCACGGTGGATAACGCTGTAGACATAACTGTAGCCGGAGAACAGCAGCGCCAGTACCAGGCCCGGGCCAATGCCCGCGATAAACAGCTCGCCGACGCTGGCGTTGGCCAGGGTGCCATACAGAATCAGGCCGATGCTCGGTGGGATCAGAAACGCAATATCGCTGGCATTGATGATCAGCGCCATCACGAAGCTGTCTTTGTAGCCAGCCTGCAGCAATTTGGGCCGCATAATCTGGCCAACCGATACCACGGTCGCCTGAGTGGAGCCGGAAACAGAGCCAAACAGGGTACAACTGATACAGGTGGTAATCGGCAGGCCGCCGCGCAGGTGGCCGACAAAGGATTCGATCAGCTTGAGCAGGTGGCTGGCGGTGTTACCGCGGGTCATGATATCCGCTGCCAGGATAAACATCGGTACGGCGATCAGCGCGTTGGGCGAGATCCCCGTCACCACCTGCTGAATCAGAACGTCAGGTGAGACATCTGAAAAATGCAGCAAACCGATCAGTGCGCCAATCGCCAGTGGTACAACCATCGGGAAGCTGAGCAGTAACAACACCACCATCACGCTGACCAGGGCAAAGGTGATGACGTAGATATCCAGTTCGCCAGCGATGGCATCGGAAAAAAGCTGAAACAGAGAATCCATCGATCAGTACTCTTTTTGTTCGATCAGGCCGTCAGAGATGTACACCTCTTTATGCAGCAGGTTGAGCAGAAAGCAGGACAGGTATTGCAGACCTGCCATGAAAAAACCCAGTGGGATAATGCTGTAGACCAGATAAACCGGGAACTGTAGTGCCGGGCTCAGGCGGTTCAGGTCTTTAAGTTCCAGTACGTAGAACACGGCCTGCAAGGCCAGATAGAACATCAGCAGGCTGGTGGTCAGGGCGATGATCAGGGTGACGACCTTACGGCCACGCAGACTGAGCATGTCGTAAAAGGCGGTCATACGGATATTGCGGCCTTTACGCACCGCGTAGGCCATGCCGATAAAGGTCACGCTGACAATCAGGAACTGGTTCAGCTCTTCGGCAAAAAACAGGCTCTGGTTGAAAAAGTAACGGCCAAAGGCGTTGGCGTTGGAGTTAAGCATCATCACCAGGATGGCGGTGATAAGCATTGCGGCTTCAGCTTTTTCGGTGAAGCGATTGATGCGGCTGAGCAGGTGGGTCATAGCGGCGTCCCCCGGTAAGCTTCCGTCCCTGGAAGCGCTGGCTGGGTGTTATTGCGCGGCGGTTGCAGCTTCAACTTCGTTGATCAGGCTGGTGAGAATTTTCTGGGCACCGGCACGGGCGCTACTCTGATCAGCGCTGTCGTAGGCGTTGGCAACGACATCGTAGTAGGTCTGATGCAGGCCTTTACTCAGCTCTTTAAAGCGAGCGCGCTCTTCGGTTGTCAGGGTGATTACCTGCAGGTCCGGCCGTTCCTTGCGGATTTTGGCCATGTTATCGGCATTGATCTTCAACTGATAATTGTAGGCGGCTTTGTCGGCTGCTCTGGTCGCTTTCTGGATCATCGCCTGCTTGTCGGTGCTCAGGCCGTTGTACCACTTGCTGTTGGTAGAGAAGGTACCGACGTAGGGTTGCTGGCCTGGGAACATCAGGTAATCCTGCACTTCATGCCATTTCGCGTTGTAGATGAAGTACACCGGGTTCACCATGCCATCGATGGTTTTCAGCTGCAGTGAACCATATACCTCCCCCCAGGACAGTGGCGTCGGGGTTGCGCCAAAGGCCTTGTAGGTTTCCACCGGAATGGTTGAGGTAAAGGTACGGATCTTCTGGTTGTTGAAATCTTCCGGGCTGCGGATCGGCTTGTTAGCACCCCAGGCCATCTCGCCTTCGGACATCATGGACAGCAGTTTGAGGTTCACCTTTTCAAACTTGGGCGCCAGATCCTGGTAGATGGTTTTACTGCCGGTCAGTACCTTGTGGACAACTTTCTCATTGGTGCCCATCACATAGGGCAGGCTGATCGCCTGGACTTCGGGTACGTAGGAGCCCAGATGGCCGGTACCCACTGAAACAAACTGGATGGTGCCTTTGGCCGCCAGCTCGACAATGTCGTTCTCGGTACCCAGCTGACCGTAGTAATAGATGCGGACTTTGATATCGCCGTCGGACTCTTCCTTGATGACACGGGCAAACTCTTTGGCATAGGCATCCTGGACATCTTTTTTGTCCTCTTCGGAGGCAAATTTCCAGGTTTCAGCCTGTGCGTTGATAGATAAACCCAGACCGAGGGTCAGTAAAGTGGTCATCAATTTAGACATGGTAGGTCCTCATAGGTGTCGGCGCCGGGCCGACATTTTATTTTTGTTTTAAGAATTACTGCGATGCCGCCTGCGCGTGCTCAGCGCAGCTGGTTGTGTACCAGCTGTATCCAGTACTGCGCGCCCAGTGGCAGAATCCGGTCGTTAAAATCATAGTTGGGGTTATGCAGTGCGCAGCCGCCGACGGAGTCGACGCCATTGCCCAGCAGCACATAGCAGCCGGGTTTGACCCGCAGCATGCTGGAAAAATCTTCAGAGATAGTGAACGGGTCACAGCTGCCATTGACGTTGTCAGCACCGAGCACCTGCTGTGCTGCATTGATTGCTGCCGTGGTTTCCGTCGTGCTGTTTACCGTTGGATAGAAGGTGTTGATAAATTCAAACTGGTACGTCGCCCCGGCGGCCTGGCAGATACCGGCCACAATGGTTTCCATCCGCTGTTCAAGCTTGGCCAGTGAGGCTTCGGTAAAGCAGCGGCAATCCCCTTTGATCACTACCTGGGAGGGAATCACATTGACCGTGCCATTGGTGATGAACTCGGTCGCGGAGACGACAGCGGTTTCGTGGATGGCACTGAGGTTACGTGACACCAGAGTCTGCAGGGCCATGACTACCTGAGCACCGACGACGATCGGGTCGACGCCCATATGGGGCATGGCGGCGTGGCCACCGATGCCGTTGATTTCGATCTCAAAGCTGCTTTCGCTGGCCATCAGTGAGCCCGGACGTACTGCCAGGGTACCTTCGGCCAGACCTGGCAGGTTGTGCAGGCCATAAACGGCATCAATGCTGAAGCGTTCGAACAGGCCGTCATCAATCATCGCCTGGGCACCCTGACCATGTTCTTCGTCAGGCTGGAAAATAAAGTAGACGGTGCCGTTAAAATCACCCTGTTGTGCAAGGTGCAGGGCGGCCCCGAGCAGCATGGCGCTGTGGCCATCGTGACCGCAGGCGTGCATCTTGCCATCGTGGCAGGAGCGGTGGGCGAAACTGTTCTGTTCATGGATATGCAGGGCGTCCATATCCGCCCGCAGGCCGATGCTGGCGCCGCCGTTACCACGTTGCAGAATACCGACCAGCCCGGTCTGGCCGATGCCGCGGACCACTTCAATTCCGGCTGTGCTCAGGGTGGTGGCGATAAAGTCAGCGGTCTGGTCGACCGCGAAACCACATTCCGGGAAGCGGTGGATATGCTGCCGCCATTGGGTCATCTGGGCGATCAGTTGGGGGTCCAGAGTTGTCATGCCAGGCTCCATAGGAATCAGGGTTAAGAGGTGTGCAGGTGGTTGGCCAGTAGCTGGCCAAAGCCGTTGACCGGCTGTGGATAACCCGCCAGTTTCAGGCTGTGCCAGGCCAGTAACTGATTGCTGCTGATAACGGGCTTATGTAGCTGCTGTTCCAGCGAATCGATAACGTACGAGGCACGTAACGCCGTGCAGGAGATAAACAGCAGATCAGCATCCGGGTGACAGGCGTCGATGGCGGCCTCGGCAATATCCTGCGGCTGGATGTAGGTCATGGCGGTGTCATCTTCAAAGCCAAAGCCGCTGATGTTCAGTACTTCGATACCCTGCTGGGTGAAGAACTCAACGATTTCGGCATTCACGCTTTCAGTATAGGGGGTCAGGATCGAGATCCGGCTGGCTTGCAGGGTGTCAAACGCGGCCAGCGCGGCGCTCACCGGGTTGGTCACCGGGACACCGGGGCAGCTTTGCTGCACCAGCTCGGTTATGCGTTCAACGCCGATGGCGACAGTGCCTGAGGTACAGGCATAAATCATCGCATCCATGGGGGTGCCGGGCAGAATGCAGTCCGCCGCCGCACTGATGCCTGGCTCCATCCGGCGCAGGTTACTGATGGTCAGCGGATTGATATTGCGTACCCGGCTGGTAAAGGCTGTCACGTCCTGAGGGTAGAGGCGACGCAGGTCGGCTTCGATATTAAAGTCGGTAGCCAGTGCGATGACGCCGATGCGGCCCGCAGGGGCCAGCGGTTCCAGCGGATAGCGATGTGCCACGGTACGGTTCTGCATCGAGGGTCTCCTGGCTGGCGCATCGAGGTACGCCGGTTATCTTTTATTGTTATGCCTGTAGATCAATCAGACAGGTTGATTGCCTACAACTAAATGGTAATAGGCCGTCGCGAGGCTAAAAACCGTATTTGCTCCTCTTTGTGATTAATTCCATCGAATATTCAACAATAATGAGTAAATTTACTTCTATTGGTGCGGCAAGATGAAGCGGGGCTGATGTTGATCGGCTCTGCGTATTTTGGTTTGAAGGAGAAAGTGATGGCCCCTCCCAGCGCGATCAGTATTGATGGCTTTGATCGAAAGATTCTTGAAATTGTCCAGCGTGCTAACCGCACAACCTCTGATCAGATTGCTGAGCAGGTTGGCTTGTCTCCGGCAGCTGTTCAGCGTCGGCTGAAGCGCTTACGTGAACATAAGGTGATTCAGGCGGATGTCTCGGTGGTCAGCCCAAAAGCGATTGGCCGCAGTATGACTTTTGTGGTGCAGGTAACGATGGAGCGGGAGCGGGCGGATCTGATGGATGCGTTCAAAAAGGAGATGCGCCAGAACCTGGCAGTACAGCAGTGCTATTACGTCACCGGTAGCTCGGATTTCATCATGATTGTGACGGCACGGGATATGGAGGATTACGATCAGTTTACCCGCGAAGCATTCTTTGATAACACCAATATCCGGGGCTTTCAGACCAATGTGGTGATGGATACGGTGAAGGCCGGGCTGGCATTGCCGGTGGATGAGCCGCAGGAATAAACCGGACAGCTAAGCCCGGGCCTGCGGGACAGGCCTGGGCGGTGCTTTATCAGCTGATCAGTTGCTGATAAAGCTCAGGGTCGGTCGCCCCTTCAGTGCCGATCACCAGTACTTTGCTGCTGGGGCTCAGGCCCAGGCTAACAGCGAACTCGGCTGACTGAGCGGCGATAACGGCTGCTGCCAGACCGGGTACAGCGGATTCACCGGCCTCGATGGCCGGGTCATTTTTATAGCCGTGTGCCAGCAGTTTCATGGTGGCAGGGACCGCCGCTTCGCTGAGGGTCATAAAGTCATCCCCGCCGGTAGCCAGAATTTCCCAGGCCAGCGCTGAGACTTCACCACAGGCCAGCCCGGCCATCAGGGTATCCAGATCACCTTCAACCACCACGGGCTCACCGGCCTGGGCGCTTTTCTGCAGGCAGTTAGCCTGTTCGGGTTCAACGATCACGCAGCGTGGACGCTGTGTACCCCAGAGATCCCAGAAATAACCACAGACGGCTGATGCCAGTCCACCTACACCGCCCTGAACAAAGACATGGGTTGGAACCTCACCGTTGAGCTGGTCAACGATTTCGGACAGCATCACGGTGTAACCCAGTGCCACGTCTTTCGGGATTTCCATGTAGCCTTCGTAACTGGTATCGGAGACGATAATGCGGTCATTCGCACGGGCATCGCTGTCCGCCAGGCGGACGGATTCATCGTAGTTGCCGGTGATGCGAATAACCTGGGCATCAAAGGCTTCCATCGCCTGTTTACGGCCCTCGGATACATCACGGTGGATGTAGATGACACAACCGCACCCAAACATCTGTGCACCCCAGGCGACGGAGCGGCCATGGTTGCCATCGGTGGCGCAGCTGACGACCAGCTCAGCCAGCTGGTCTTTGTATTGACCGTCCAGCAGGTCTGCGATGGTGGGGAGCGTGCCGTTCGTCTGCGCCAGCGCCAGCTGCAGCTGGCGGGCAACCGCATAAGCTCCGCCCAGTGCTTTGAAGCTTTTCAGGCCAAAGCGCTGAGACTCGTCTTTGTACCACAGCCTGGCTAACCCGCTGTCGGCGGCCATGCTGGTCAGATTGTGCAGCGGGGTGATGTCATATGCGGGCCACTGGCGAATATCATCAATGGTGGCCTGGGCCCGTTCAACACAGATCACTGCTTTCTGGGCGTCTGAGTAGTTTCGGTCAGCATCCGCGGCCGGGTTGGAAAAGTGAGTAAGCGTGCCATTAAGCTCTAACATAACCGGGTACTACCTCATTGATTGGAGAAAGTGCCTCGTGGGAGGCGCCAGTGGCACGGGCCGGATACAGGGCGGTGCACTGTGCTGGTATGAGGTAAAGTTTACTGACGGGGGTGCAGGTAAATATGCGGATTTGGCGGCGCAGGGTAGGGAATTGTGCGTTGTTTGTATAAATATGATTTATTTCCGCAGTTGAGCGGTGTCAGCCTTATCCGTCCGCTTCACAGGGGTAATCTGTAATGCTCAACAATGTGTTCATCCCAGTCGGTGCCTGCACCAGGCTCGCCGCTGCTCAGTGCTTTCCCCTGACTGAACTGTAACGGGGATTTCATCAGCAGGCTCCACCAGTCGCTGTATTGCAGCCAGTGTGCCGTGGGGCTCAGGCTGAGCAGCTGGCTGCTCAGTTCCGGCCACAGGTTGCTGGAGAGGGGGATGTCATGGATACGGGCCAGTTCGGCTGCTTTCAGCCAGCCACTCACGCCGCCACATTTCATACTGTTGAGCATCAGGTAATCGATCGCCCCAAGGCTAATGGCTTGCTCAATCTCGAAGCAGTTCCACCAGTTTTCGCCACTCTGCAAGGCGTTGCCGGTGTGCTGATTCAGTGTTGCCATGCCTTTGAAATCATGGGATAAAATGGGTTCTTCTACCCAATATAAACCGAGCTCCTCAAGCATCTGCAGCCGCAGACGGGCTTCAGGCAGACTCAGGCACTGGTTGTAATCGACCATCAGCTTGATGTCAGGGCCAATGGCGTTACGAATTGCCTGAATGACATTGATATCTTCCTGCACGGTTGGATAGCCGATACACACCTTGATACCGTGGAAGCCCCGCCGGGCCAGCTGGCCGGCGTGGGTGGCACAGTGGCGTGCACCTTCGAAGCCGATGGATGCGTAGGCCTGCAAGTCATGCTCCTCACCGCCGAGCAGTTCGACCAGACTGCATTGATGGCGCTTGGCCATAGCATCCCAAAGGGCAATATCAATGCCGGACAGGGCCATGCCGACCAGCCCCTGATTGCCAACCATGCGGCTCTTGTGTTCCAGCTGCTTTTCCAGCGTTGCGGCGCTGACGGGGGCCTGGGGTGCCATATTACGCACCAGTTCCAGCAGGGGTTTGAGGGTCAGCTCACTGTAGGCAAACAGCATGCTGCGCCCGGTGATCCCCCGCGCAGTCGTCAGCTCAATCAGTACCAGCGGCACGGCCGTCACGGTACCGGAAGCAGTACGGTAAGGTGTCTGCAGCGGAAGCCGGATGGCATGGGCCTCAAGGCCGGTTACAGTCAGCGTATTACTGTCAGGCATAATGACCTCTGTACGGCGGTGTTACACAGATTGAACTGAAGTAATCTGGTGGTTATCTGCGAGTAAAAGTGCAGCATCAGCACAGAACCTGTTTATAGTAAGGTCCATTGCCAGGCCGCTGGAATGCGTATTCAGTGTAGTCTCATTTATAGTTGAATAAATATTACAAGAAAGTAACTAATAGCACTTCATTTTATATGGTTTTTTGCTGTTGTCTGGTATTCGGTCGTTTATTGCGACCATTATTGAATGATTAAAGGGAGACTCAAGGCGATGGTGTTTCGTACCCAGGATAAGGTTCGTGATTACGAGCTGGATATACAGGGCATTGTGAATAACGGGGTGTATTTCAATTATCTGGAACATGCGCGCCATGAGTTCCTGCTGGCTAACAATATCGACTTTGCTGCCCTTGCCGCAGAGAAGATTCATCTGGTGGTGGTGCGCTCAGAGATAGACTACAAGGCTTCTCTGAAAAGTGGCGATCAGTATGCAGTGGACGTCAGCATAGAGCGTTTGAGCAAGGTCAAATTTGGCTTTCGCCAGCGTGTGATCCGGCTGGCGGATGAGAAGGTTTGTGTCGAAGCGCTGGTGATCGGAACCGCGCTGAATGAGCGGGGTCGGCCGTATCTGTCACCGCAGCTGCAAGCGCTGCTCGCAGACGCATAAGCCAGGAGAACGTTGATGCTGGAACACTGGCTGCTGGCCCACGAGCCTCAGATCCGACTGGGTGCTTTTGCACTGCTGTTCGTGTTGATCGCCGCCTGGGAGTGGTGGCTACCCTGTCGCCGGTTAGCGTTGAGCCGCCTGTTACGCTGGGGTAACCATCTGGCGCTGGTGGTGTTGAACTCGCTGCTATTACGGCTGTTGTTTCCGGCAGCGGCGGTGGGCATGGCCAGCTGGGCGCAGCAACAACAACTGGGGCTGTTTAACCAGTTCGAAATGCCGCTCTGGCTGGGGCTGCCGGTGGCGGTCGTGTTACTGGATCTGGCGATCTACTGGCAGCACCGGTTATTTCATCGGATCCCACTGTTCTGGCGTTTGCATCGGGTCCACCATGCCGACCCGGACTTCGATCTGACCACGGCATTGCGTTTTCACCCACTGGAAATACTGCTGTCCATGACGATCAAGTGGCTGGTGGTTGTGGCGCTGGGGCCACCGTTGCTGGCAGTGCTGCTGTTTGAGGTTATCCTGAATGGCATGGCGATGTTTAATCATGCCAATGCGGCGTTACCTGGCAGGCTGGAACGGCGGCTGCGTGCCCTGCTGGTGACGCCGGATATGCACCGCATTCATCACTCCTCTGCCAATGCTGAAATGCACAGTAACTTTGGTTTTAACCTGTCAGTGTGGGATCGCTGGTTTGGCAGTTATGTGGCACAGCCTCAACAGCCTCAGCACAGTATGCAGATCGGCTTACCTGCACCACGGGCCCCGCGTCAGACCAGCTGGCTGTCGGGCATCCTGCGGCTGCCTTTTCAGCGGTTCTGAATCTGTTCCCAGAACGCGCTGATCAGCGGGCTTTTCAATTTCTTTTCCAGTACAAACAGGCCGACGTTATAGGGGGGCAGGGCAGGTTCGACATCCAGCACCTGAACCTTGTTGGCCAGTGGACTGTTTTCCAGCACAATCTGCGGTACCACGCCGACGCCAAAGCCCAGGCTGACCATGCTGACAATCGCTTCGTTGCCTGCCACCTGAGCATAGATGGTGGGTTTCAGGTTCTGCTGTTTGAACCAGCGGTTCACTTCATCCCGGGACACGCCTTCTTCTGACAGAATCATCGGTATGGTAGCCCAGTCTAACGGTGGCTGAAGCTGAACGCTGAGCGGTGAATCAGCCAGCGGCGCGATAAACACCAGCGGTGACTCAGCAATCGGCTTAAATGCCATGCCGCCAGGCGCGACGGCAGGGTGGGCAGCAATAGTGATCTCTTCCAGCCCGGTCTGAACGCGGTGTATGGCGGTATCGGGGTCGCCGGTATGCAGCTTGATCTCTATCCCCGGGTATTGATCGCGAAAGGCCCGCAGAATCTCATACAGAAAGCTGTAACTGGCGGTGACTGAACAATACACGCTGATCTCGCCGCGCAGGGTGTTGCCCCGTTGCATCAGTTTCTGGCGAATGGCTTCCCACTGGTCCAGAGCATCACGGGCGTATTCCTGAAACAGTTCGCCGTCACGGGTCAGCACTACGGTGCGGTTATCGCGGGTGAACAGCACGGTATCCAGCTCGGACTCCAGCTGTTTGATCGCCCGGCTGAGGGCCGAGGGGCTGATATGACACAGTTCACTGGCACGGCCAAAATGCAGGGCTTCGGCTAACGTCAGGAACTGTTTAAGGGTACGTGTATCCAGAGTTTGCTCACTTTTGGGTCGAGATATAAATAGAAACAGGACTTGCTGTTATCAGTTTACGCAATCGAGCAGGCGTTCTGAAGCACAGGACGAAGGGTAGTTTCATTATTTTAAACACCACGGAAAAAACCTGCGTATTAGCATGGCCTACGACTGGTTTATTAAATGTATTTTGTTAGGATTGGCGTTGATCGTTCGATCAAGTTGGTCTGGTTACCTGTGTTCTGGTAAGTATGCCTGCATGGTTATCTGCCCTGAGTCAGTTGTGTTTACTGTGGTGTTGTTCAGGATGATCGAATTGATAAAGCTGTTGTCAGGTCGCTGTCAAAATATGGGCTGATTACATCTGTCTTTAGTATTGGAGCTCAAGGAGTGAGTGAATGACCGGAGTTTCGCTGCGTGATCTCGGAAGAACTGATACACCATCTCCCTGATATTTTCTTCACCACTGATGGCAGTCACTGTATTGCCTCCATTTCGTTATGTGCTGGCCCGCTATTGGGCTATAGCCACCGTCAGTTGCTTGACCGTCGCCTGGACAGCCTGTTTGTCGAGCCCGGCTGTTATCAGCAGCTGTGCCAGGCCGCGGATGCTGCACAGGGGATGATGGTCAGCATTGAGGCGCAACTGCAGTGTCAGGATGGTCGCCATATATGGCTGCAGTTTAATCTGCGGGCCTGCATTGATGACGGCTGCTATCAGGGGCTGGAAGGCGTCGCGCGCGATATTAATGAACAACGCGCTTTGTTACAGCAGGTACGTGACAGCGAAGACCGGTTTCGCCGGCTGTCTGATCTGGCCCGTGAAGCTGTCTTCATCCATCACGAAGGGCGTCTGCTTGATTGTAACCAGGCGGCGCAGAAGCTGTTTGGTTACAGCCATGCTGAGATGATCCGGATGCAGGCCTTTGATCTGGTAGCCAGGCCGGATGTGGCTACGGTACGTCAGAATATTGAGCAGCAGATCGAACAGCCCTATGTTGTTCATGGTCGCCGAGTGAATGGGGTGACGTTTCCAATGGAAATTCACTCCAAGCAGAGCATGAAGGGCACGCTGCCGGTGCGGGTAACCTGTATCCGTGATCTGTCGGAACAACAGCAGATGCAGCATCGGACCCAGATGTTGTCGCAGGCGATTGAAAACTGTCCAGTGGCGGTCATCATTACTGATGCTCAGGGGCGGGTTGAATACATTAACCCTGCTGTCGTAGAGGTGACCGGCTATGCCTTCGATGACTTGCGAGCACTGTCTCAGCTGGGGGAGCTGTTCTGTCTGGAACTGGACCCTGGCGCCAAGTGGCTGGGCTGGAAGCTGACGCTGGGTCAGCCCTGGAGTGGCAAGTTAAAACTGCGCCGGGCTGATGGTGAGGTGGTCTGTGTAATTGCCCGGCTGACGGCTACGATAGCCGACAATGGTGATGTATTGCACCAGTCTCTGGTGCTGGAAGATATTACGCTGCAGGAAAGTCATGAGCAGACTATCCGTCATCAGGCAAACTTCGATGCCTTGACTGGACTGCCAAACCGTCATCTGGCGGCTGAGCGGATGGAGCAGATGCTGGTAGCAGCCCGGGAGTCTGAAACGCAGGTGGCGATGCTGTTTGTTGACCTGGATGAGTTTAAATCGATTAACGATACCCTGGGGCATGATTATGGTGATGCGCTGTTACAGGCGGTTGCTGAACGGCTGCAGCTGTCAGTAGAAAAAGAGCATTGTCTGGCCCGGTTTGGTGGGGATGAGTTCCTGCTGATGGTGACCGGGTTGCGGGCGTCGATGGAAGTGGAGGCGTTGTCTGAACGCTTGCTGCAGGCATTCTCACGATCCTTCCGGGTGCGTGACCGTGAACTGAATATCTCCATCAGCCTGGGTGTCGCTGTGTATCCGCTGGACGGTAGCGATTTCACCACCCTGCTGCGTCATGCCGATACGGCTATGTACCAGGCCAAGCAGGGCGGTAAAAATGGTTATTGCTTCTTTAATAGCCAGATGAACCAGCAGGCGGAGCAACGGCTGCAGATTGAAAGCCTGTTACGCTGGGTGCTGGAACGCAACGAATTAAGCCTGAATTACCAGCCCGTGATTGATTTCGCCTCGGGTCAGCTGCTCGGTGCCGAAGCGTTATTGCGCTGGCACAGCCCTGAGCTGGGGTTTGTGCCGCCCGATCAGTTTATTCCGGTGGCTGAAAGTAGCGGAATGATTGTTGCGATCGGCAACTGGGTGATGCGCGAGGCCTGCCTGCAGGCAAAGCGCTGGCAGGAACAGTTTGGCCTGCCATTGCGTATCGCTGTCAATGTATCGCCGAGGCAGTTTAAAGGCGGTGATCTGGTTGAAATGGTCACCCAGGCGCTGTCCGATAGTGGCCTGGCACCGGAGTACCTCGAAATTGAGGTAACCGAAGGGTTGTTGATGCACCATCGAACGGACACCCGGAAAATTTTCCGGGCGTTACAGAAAATGGGCGTACGTATTGCCATCGATGACTTTGGTACCGGTTACTCATCGCTGGCCTATCTGGAAAAGTTCTCCTTTAACACGCTGAAGATCGATAAGAGCTTTGTTGCCGGTATGGCCCCGGACAGCCGTCGTGATACCCTGGTGGAGACGATTATCAGCATGGCCCATGGACTGGGTCTGAAAGTGGTGGCCGAAGGGGTCGAAACCGCAGGCCAGGTTACACGGCTATCAGCGCTGGGCTGTGATTTCGCCCAGGGGTACCACTACAGCAAACCGCTAACGGTCGCTGATTTTTCGGATTACATCCACCAGATGTGCCCGGCGTTAGCGCTCGGCGAGCCGAACTGAAAGGGGCTTAGCCCACTTTCAGTCCGACCCAGATCACTGCCGTCAGGCCGATCAGCCCCTCAAATAGTACAAAACCATAGTCATGAAACAGCTGGGCAAGCATACCGGTACTCCGTTCGATTGATCTGTGCGGGCTGCTGCTGGATGACCTTTGTCGAAGCAGCCATTAGAATGGACGCAAATTATTGAACTGGTTACTCCAATGACGCAAGAACAGAATCAACCTGAAAGCAGTAATGCGGGTGCCAAGCCGCATCGTGGCATCTACCTGCTGCCGAACCTGTTTACCACGGCGGCACTGTTTTCAGGCTTCTACGCGGTGGTTGCCAGCATGCAGAGCAACTTTGAAAGTGCTGCCATCGCGGTGTTTGTCGCGATGGTACTGGATGGCCTGGACGGTCGCGTAGCGCGGATGACAAACACCAGCAGTAAGTTTGGTGCTGAGTATGATTCGCTGGCTGATATGGTGTCGTTCGGGGTTGCGCCGTCACTGGTGGCATTTAACTGGGTGCTGGATGATATCGGCAAGTTTGGCTGGTTCGCGGCGTTTATCTATGTTGCCGGAGCAGCGTTGCGACTGGCGCGCTTTAATACCCAGATCGGTTCTGTTGATAAGCGTTACTTTATTGGCCTGCCAAGCCCGGCAGCGGCAGCGGCGGTGGCGGGTCTGGTCTGGGCGGCCACCGAATTTGAGGTCGACGGCAGCGGTTATGCGTACGCTGTTGCTCTCTATGTCGCCCTGGCCGGGGTGCTGATGGTCAGTAATGTGCTGTATTACAGCTTTAAAGACGTCGATTTCAAGGGCAAGGTACCGTTCCTGATTCTGGCCGGGATCGCCCTGTTGTTTGGGGTTATCTCCATCAGTCCGCCACTGTTCCTGTGGTTGCTGTTCCTGGTGTATGCCGCCTCGGGCCCGGTGCTCTGGCTGTTGCGCAAGGTGCGTCGATAAGCGCTAGTCCACGGGTTGAGCTTGCTTGAAATGAAACGCGGTACTGGGTTATTCCTGGTACCGCGTTTTTTATTTGTGCGGCAAAATCTGAACTACACTTAAATGTTTTGTGGTCGGGAATTTTTTCAGCCAGTGCCGCTCTAACCCCTCATAACCGATTCCCAGCCCATGGATGCCCCTTTATGCTGATCAAGAAACCCACGCTGATCCGACCGTCTGAAATCACGCCGCCGTCGGCCTACCTTAACCGCCGTCAGTTTATGCAGGGCCTGGCAGGCACGGCGGCATTCGCGGCCAGTGCCTCTGCGCTGGCGTTGCCAGCGCCACAGTTTGATAAAGGTCTGCCGGTTTACGCCGGTCCTGACTGGCTGCAGCAGCAGCTGCGTGCTGGCGTCAGCAATAAAGCCTTATCTACCGATGAAAAAGTCGCGCCCTATCAGCATGCGATTCGCCACAACAACTTTTATGAGTTTGGTACCGGCAAAGGTGATCCGGCCAAAAATGCCCAGGATTTTATTACCGACCCCTGGTCAGTGGAGATCAGTGGTGAGGTGAACCGGCCGGGCACCATTGGGCTGGAAGATCTGATCAAACCTCACCAGCTGGAAGAGCGTATTGTCCGGTTACGCTGTGTCGAAGCCTGGTCGATGGTGTTGCCTTTTGTCGGGGTGTCGCTGGCGACTCTGCTGAAACAGTTCGAGCCGACCTCAAAAGCAAAATATGTCGAGTTCACCACCCTTAATGACCCGAAGCAGATGCCGGGCCAGCGCTCGGTGTTCAGCTCACTGGACTGGCCTTATGTTGAAGCGCTGCGCATGGACGAGGCGATGCACCCGCTGGCGTTTATGGCGGTGGGGATGTACGGCAATGCGCTACCACCACAGAATGGGGCGCCGCTGCGGCTGGTGCTGCCGTGGAAATATGGTTTCAAGTGGGTGAAGTCGATTGTCGGGATTCGTTTTACTGAAACGATGCCTGCGACTACATGGAACAAGATGGCCGCTCAGGAGTATGGCTTCTTTGCCAATGTGAACCCGGCCGTCAGCCATCCGCGCTGGAGCCAGGCGACTGAGCGGCGGCTGCCGTCGTCGCTGTTCCGGCCCAATATTATTGATACCCAGCCCTTCAATGGCTATGGCGATGAGGTGGCGCACCTCTATTCTGATCTGGATCTGAAAAAATGGTTCTGAAACAGCTGAAAAACCATCCGGCGCTCCGGCTGCTGGAATGGTGGCTGCTGTTTCTGGCGGCCCTGTTACCGCTAGCGTGGATCAGCTGGCAGGCCTGGAGCTTCGCGCTGGGGGCCGACCCGGCCAAGGAAATTACCGACTACCTGGGACAGTGGGCGCTGTACCTGCTGTGGGGATCGCTGGCGATCACGCCGTTGCGCCAGGCGCTGGGCTGGACCCGGTTGCAACGCTTTCGCCGGATGATCGGGCTCTATGCGCTGTTCTATGCGACAACGCATTTGCTGGCGTTCGGCACCTTTATCATTGGCTGGCGCTGGGATCTGTTACAGACCGCTCTGACGGAGCGGACCTACATTATTGTCGGCGCGCTGGCGCTGCTGTTACTGATCCCGCTGGGGGTCACTTCAACCAAAGGCTGGCAACGGCGGTTGAAAAAGCGTTGGACTCAATTACATCAGCTGGTATACCCGATCAGCCTGCTGGTTCTGCTGCATGTGGTCTGGCTGATTCGTGACAGTTACTTTGATGTATTTCTCTATGGCAGCCTGCTGGGCTGGATGCTGGGCTATCGTGTCTGGCGGCGGTTACAGCGCCGGTTACGCCGTTCGGCCTCGCTCTCTTCCTGAGTCTGTCTGTTTTCGTATAGCGAAACCCTGACACCCAGCAGGGTTTCGGCTATACCTGAAAGTACCTTCAGTAATACCGGAGCTGTGTTATGCCTTCATCCGGCCCTTCCTTCTTTCAGCTGGTCTGCAGTGTGCTGGCGGCTTTTTTCGGTGTGCAAAGCGAACACAATCGCCAGCGGGACTTCAGTCGCGGCAGCGCCTGGCCCTATCTGGTGATGGGGCTGGTGGCCTCGGGCGTGTTTGTGATCTTCGTTATTTTGCTGGTGCGCTGGGCGCTATCACTGGCCGGTGTCTGACAGCGGAAATTCCTGTTGTCATAAACTTGTCTTTTCTGAGCGACTGCTATACTTCTCTGGCCAACAGGACGGTCGGATGACCCCGAATGTTATTAAACGGGGCGTTGATGGGAAAGGACTCAGGCAGTACTAGAGCCTGGTCGAAACCCGTCACTACCGACGTTGCCGCAGTGACAGATGCCTTCAGCTGGTTGAGCAGCAGTTGTGGTGATCTGAAGACAACGCCTTAGTGAAAGGTTTTCGAGCAGGTTTTTCGCCCCCAAGGGAGACGCCTGCGATGAGAGTAGCAGCACAATTCTTGCTACTGGCACTGGCCAGTGGCGCCAGCCCTGCGTATGCAGACTGGCAACTCAATATGCCCCGCGGTGTGACGGAAATCAGTCATGCGGTGTTTGACCTGCATATGATTATCTTCTGGATCTGCGTTGCCATCGCGGTCGTGGTGTTTGGCGTGATGTTCTGGTCGATCTTTCATCACCGTAAATCACGGGGTGCCCGTGCGGAAAACTTCCACGAAAATACCCTGGTCGAAGTCATCTGGACCCTGGTGCCCTTTGTCATTCTTATTGGTATGGCGGTACCTGCTACGGCGACCTTGGTGAAAATGTACGACAGCAGCGATGCTGAGGTCGATATTCAGGTCACCGGTTATCAGTGGAAATGGCGCTATCAGTACCTTGGCGAAGATATCGACTTCTTCTCCAGTCTCACCACCCCCCGCGAACAGATCAATAACGAAGCCCCCAAAGACGAAAACTACCTGCTGGAAGTGGATAACCCACTGGTGATTCCGGCCGGGAAAAAAGTCCGTTTTCTGGTCACCGCTGCCGATGTTATCCACAGCTGGTGGGTGCCGGCCTTTGCAGTGAAAAAAGATGCGATCCCCGGATTCATCAATGAGGCCTGGACCAATGTGCCAGAGCCCGGCATCTACCGTGGCCAGTGTGCAGAACTGTGCGGCAAGGACCATGGTTTTATGCCCATTGTGGTGGAGGTGAAACCACAGGCTGAATATGACCAGTGGCTGGTCGACACCCGTGCTGCGCAGGCCGCCACAGCGGCAGCTGCCAGTCAGGTGTTGAGCATGGATGAGTTGATGGCCAAAGGGGAGCAGGTCTACAACACCGCCTGTGCCGCCTGCCATCAGACGAATGGTCAGGGGCTGGGCAGTGTTTTCCCGGCGCTCAAAGGCAGCAAAATTGCTCTGGGCGATATAGAAGCGCATATCGACATTGTGGTGAATGGCAAAGCAGGCACGGCGATGCAGGCGTTCAAAGATCAGCTCAGTGCCGTTGATCTTGCTGCTGTGATCACATGGGAGCGCAACGCCTGGGGCAACAATGTAGGCGATAAGGTCGATCCGGCCACCATTCAGAAACTGAAGGAGGGGACTGAGTGATGAATACGCTGACGCGCACCATTGAGCATACCGAGCAGCATGGTCCGGCCGAAGGGCTGAGCCGCTGGTTTTTCACCACCAACCATAAAGATATCGGCACCCTCTATCTGTGGTTCAGCTTCGCCATGTTTCTGACCGGTGGCTGTATGGCGCTGATGATCCGGGCGGAGCTGTTTCAGCCGGGCCTGCAGCTGATCGAGCCTGGATTCTTTAACCAGATGACCACCATGCACGGGCTGATCATGGTGTTTGGGGCGGTGATGCCAGCGTTTGTCGGGCTGGCCAACTGGATGCTGCCGCTGATGGTCGGTGCGCCGGATATGGCGCTGCCCCGAATGAACAACTGGAGTTTCTGGATTCTGCCATTTGCCTTCGCGATGATGCTCAGCACTCTGTTTATGGAAGGCGGTGGGCCAAACTTCGGCTGGACTTTCTACGCACCCCTGTCGACTACCTATGCGCCGCCCAGTGTGACCTTCTTTATTTTTGCCGTACATATGATGGGGATCAGCTCCATCATGGGGGCGATTAATGTGGTCGTCACCATCCTTAATATGCGTGCCCCCGGCATGACCATGATGAAGCTGCCACTGTTTGTCTGGACCTGGCTGATCACGGCGTTTTTGCTGATCGCGGTGATGCCGGTACTGGCCGGGGTGGTCACCATGATGCTGATGGATATCCATTTCGGCACCAGCTTCTTTAATGCAGCCGGTGGCGGTGACCCGGTGCTGTTCCAGCATGTGTTCTGGTTCTTTGGCCACCCGGAGGTGTACATCATGATTCTGCCGGCCTTCGGCATTGTCAGTGAAATCATCCCCACCTTTGCCCGTAAGCGGCTATTTGGCTATGCCTCGATGGTGTATGCCACCGCCTCCATCGCCTTTCTGTCATTCATTGTCTGGGCCCACCATATGTTCACCGTCGGCATTCCGCTGATGGGCGAGCTGTTCTTTATGTTTGCCACCATGCTGATTGCGGTACCCACCGGGGTGAAAGTGTTCAACTGGGTGGCGACCATGTTCCGTGGCTCGATGACGTTTGAGACGCCGATGCTGTTCGCGCTGGCCTTTGTGGTGCTGTTCACCATTGGTGGCTTTTCCGGCCTGATGCTGGCGATCGCCCCGGCGGATTTCCAGTATCACGACACTTACTTCGTGGTGGCACATTTCCACTATGTGCTGGTGCCCGGCGCGGTGTTCGCGATCATGGCGGGGGTGTATTACTGGCTGCCGAAATGGACGGGTCACTATTACAACGAAACGCTGGGCAAGGTGCATTTCTGGATCAGCTTTATCGGCGTTAACCTGACTTTTTTTCCGATGCACTTTATCGGTCTGGCGGGGATGCCAAGACGTATCCCTGATTACGCACTACAGTTCGCCGATTTTAATATGGTGGCGTCGGTGGGGGCCTTTATCTTCGGCTTTTCGCAGCTGATATTCCTCGTGCTGGTGATCAAAACCATTCGTGGGGGTGATCGGGCGCCGGCCCAGGTCTGGGAGCACCCGCAGGGACTGGAGTGGACGTTGCCATCTCCGGCACCCTATCACTCTTTTGTAGAACCACCTGAAGTTAAATAGGGGGTTGTTATGGAACCGCTGAAGGTAAAAAACCGTCGCTTAGTCGGGCGTTTGGCCCTTAGTGCGGCGCTGATGTTTGGTTTCGGTTTCGCGTTGGTGCCGCTCTACGATGTGTTTTGCGAGATTACCGGGCTGAACGGTAAGGTGACGCGTAATGGCCCGGTCTCTGAGATGGCTATTGATGAAGCACGTAGCGTGCGGGTGCAGATGATTGCGGTCAATAATGAATCCATGCCCTGGGCGTTTCGTGCTGATAGTAGTGAGCTGGTGGTGCACCCAGGGCAGGATCAGCTGACGTCCTACCATGCCTTTAACCCGACTGGACGCTGGATGGTGGCCCAGGCGATTCCATCAGTCTCGCCGTCTGAAGCGGCGCAGTACCTGCACAAGGTCAATTGCTTCTGTTTCGAACAACAGCCGTTGCAGGCACAGGAAGGCCGGGAAATGCCACTGCTGTTTGTGATCGACCCGGCGCTGCCCGCTCATATCCAGACCATTACCCTGTCATACACCCTGTTTGATATCACTCCGGCTCAGCGTACGGCGATGAATCTGCAACAGGCGACCCGGAGAACTACGCTATGAGTCATTCTGCTTACTATGTACCTGCCCAGAGTCGCTGGCCGATCATCGCATCCATCGCTCTGTTTTTGATGGCCTTTGGGGCAGGGAGCCTGATCAACGGGTTAGCGAATAACAGTGGTGGACTGGGGCTGACGTTATTGCTGGCCGGGGCCTTTGCGATGGGGATGATTCTGGTTGGCTGGTTTCGCACCGTGATTAATGAAAGTCAGGGTGGGCTTTACAGTCCGCAGATGGATCGTTCCTTCCGTTGGGGGATGAGCTGGTTCATCTTCTCGGAAGTGATGTTCTTTGCCGCTTTTTTCGGCGTGTTGTTCTATGTCCGGGTGCTGGCGGTACCCTGGCTGGGGGGCGAGGGTGAAAAGGGTGTCAGCCAGATGTTATGGCAGGGCTTTGAAGCCCAGTGGCCGCTGCTGACAACACCGGATATGGAGCAGTTTCCTGGGGCTGTCGGGGTGATCGATCCCTGGCATCTCCCACTGCTGAATACTGCGATCCTGGTGACCTCCAGTTTCACCCTGACGTTGGCCCATCATGCATTGAAAGTGGATGACCGCCCCAGAACCATCCTGTGGCTGGGAACGACGGTGCTGTTAGGGCTGGTCTTTCTGCTGTTTCAGTTTAGTGAGTATGTGGAGGCTTATGAAGAACTGGGCCTGACGCTGAACTCAGGAATCTACGGTGCTACTTTCTTTATTCTCACCGGTTTCCATGGTCTGCATGTGACCCTGGGAACGCTGATGCTGATCATCATCTGGTTACGGGTGATGAATGGTCACTTCAGCCCGGATTATCATTTTGGTTTTGAAGCGACGGCCTGGTACTGGCACTTCGTCGATGTGGTGTGGGTGGGGCTGTTTATCTTTGTGTATGTACTTTGACGGGGCCGGGTCGGGCTGCTCCCGGCCCGTCTGCTTAATGTGGTTGTAACCAGGGGGTGTGGCTAACCAGTTCGCCACTGTAAAAGCCCCAGCCCAGCAGGGCGAGAATGGCGACGCAGAATGCGACTCGCAGGTAGAGCGAGTTGATCAGTCGGAATGACTGGCTGTCATCTTTGACCAGGAAGACCAGCCCGCTGAACAGGCTGATAACGGCACCGATAAATAGCAACACAAGCAGGATCTTGATCATGGTACGACTCCAGCAGAGGGATTACCTGAGTAAAGACGCCAGAGTGTGCAGGATCAAGTGTGGCGTGTGGTTGCAGGCGTTCGTCATTGTACCGCTGCTGTCAGGGCTGGGTTGCTGGCAGCTTGAGCGCAGTGAGCATAAAACAGCGCTGTTAGCACAGTGGCAGCAGGCCCCCAGTTATCAAGGGCTACAACAGCCTGGTTTGCAGCGTTTTGATCGGGTCCGGGTAACCGGAGTACTGGACCCGGTGCGCTGGTTTTTACTGGATAACCGGGTCCGTCAGGGTGTTGTGGGGTACGACGTGATCGGCCTGTTACAGCCCAGTGAAGACTCAGCGTTGCTGTTAGTCAACCTGGGCTGGGTGGCCGGTGGAACGGATCGGCAGCAGTTGCCTGCGATCAGCTTGCCCGCTGCCAGGCTTGAAGTGCAGGGTCGGCTGGATCTGCCGGAAGGTGGATTACAGCTGGCCGCTGATGACTGGGGGAATCGCTGGCCTCGACGGATCCAGCAAGTCTCGCTCGAACGGATGACAACGGTTATTGAGCAGCCCGTGTTGCCCTGGCTGTTAAGACTGGATACCGAGCTGCTCTCAGGCCAGCCCACTGGCTGGCAGCCCGTGACGCTGCCACCTGAACGGCATCTGGGTTATGCGGTGCAGTGGTTCGGGCTGGCGCTGGTCTGGCTGGTTATGACGGGCTGGTTACTGCAAACGCTGCATCGCAGCACAGGGATAGAGGATGGAACGGATGAGTAGAGCAACTTTCTGGATGATCTGGCTGGTAGGCGGCGGCCCCATGGTGCTGGCGATGGTGCTGTACTTCTCTGGCGCAAGCCCGCAAGGCGGCACTCAGCGGGGTGCGCTGCTGCCTGCCGGTCAGCACCTTGAACACTGGCAGTTACCTGATGCGGGTGGTGCACCGTTGGCTGCAACGGGGCGCTGGCAGGTTCTGCTGACGACGCCGGGCACCTGTGAAGTACGTTGCCTCTACTGGCAGCAGCAGCTGGTGCAGGTGCACAAAGCGCTGGGAAAAGAGCAGGGAAGGGTGGCCTGGCAGTTGCTTGCGGATAATTCAGCGGCGTCTGTTAAGCAGGCATCAGGGCTGGTGCCGCTCGGTGAGTGGGTCTGGGTTGCGGACCCCCATGGCAACCTGGTGCTGCGCTATCCTCTGGCTATGACGCCTCAGGATCTGCTGAAAGATTTGCGTCGGCTGCTAAAAGTCTCCCGGATTGGCTGAGGGGGTGGATGATGGATAGACCGTTACGGCAGATACAGTGGCTGGTCTCAATCGCCATTGGGCTGGTGCTGGTGGTCGTGCTGCTGGGGGGCTGGACCCGACTGAATGATGCCGGGCTGGGTTGTCCTGATTGGCCGGGTTGTTATGGTGAACTGATACTGCCTGACAGTACTCAGGCGCTGGAGCAAGCGCAGTTACGCTTCCCTGAAGCCCGGCTGGACCCTGAAAAAGGCTGGCTGGAAATGGTACACCGCTATGCTGCGGGCTCGCTGGGTGTCCTGATACTGCTGATTGCGCTGTTAAGCCTGCGGGTACGGCGATTGCCGGGCTATCCGCTGACACTGGCGCTGGGGTTGCTTGGCCTGGTGACGGTGCAGGCGTTGTTCGGTATGTGGACAGTCACACTGAAATTGTTACCTCAGGTGGTGACCCTGCACTTGCTGGGTGGGCTGCTGACTCTGACACTGCTAGTCCGGCTGGCCTCCAGATTGAGGCGGGTCTGTCATCAGCAGTCAGTACCCCGAATCAGTCGCTGGGTTCAACTGGCTATGCTACTGCTATTTCTGCAAGTCGCACTGGGGGGCTGGACCAGTGCTAATTATGCCGGGTGGGCCTGCACTGACTGGCTGGAGTGTAATTCTGCTGTTGAGGTTGAACTGGACTTTGCCGCCGGGTTTGAACTTACCCCGCACATTGGACCTGACTATGAAGGGGGGCGGCGTTCGGTAGAAGCGCGGGCTGCCATTCAAGTCAGTCATCGATTTATGGCGTTGGTGTTGCTGGGTTATCTGTTCTGGCTCGGTTGGCACTATCGTCTGGGTCAGCAGCGGCGTCCCGCACAATGGGTGTGTGCGGCAGCTGCACTGCAGGCGGGTATCGGGGTGGCGAACATTATCTGGGCATTACCGCTGGTGCTGGCAACAGCCCATCATGCTGGCGCTGTGCTACTGCTACTGAGCCTGCTGTGGCTCTATGAACACAGTGGATCTTATCCACAGGAGGTGCGTAATGAGCGGATCTGAAAGTATTTCGACAGAGATAACGAAGCGTAATGCTGTTACTCAGTGGCGAGACTACCTGGAACTGTGTAAGCCACGTGTGGTAGTCGTTATGTTGCTGACGGCATTGGTAGGGATGTGCCTTGCCACACCCGATATACCCGCTACGCTTCCTGTGGTAGCTGGGCTGCTAGGCATCGGCCTGGCTGCCGGCTCTGCCGCGGCGATTAATCATGTGCTGGATCGACGCTTCGATGAAAAGATGATGCGAACCCGTAACCGGCCCCTTCCGCAAGGGAATCTGACTGCATCGCAGGCGGTGCTGTTTGCGGCCATCATCGGCTGTGGGGGGATCGGGCTGTTAGCTGTTGCGGTGAATCCGCTCACAGCAGGGCTGACTCTGGCGTCACTGATCGGCTATGCAGTGGTCTATACGGTATGGCTTAAGCATGCCACGCCACAGAATATCGTGATTGGTGGAATTGCCGGAGCTGCACCACCGTTACTGGGCTGGACGGCGGTCACGGGTTCACTGGATGCCGATGGTCTGCTGTTGATGCTGATTATTTTCGCCTGGACACCACCGCATTTCTGGGCGCTGTGTATTGTCCGTAAAGAAGAATACAAGAAAGCCGGAGTGCCGATGCTTCCCGTGACGCATGGTGAGCGTTATACCCGGCTACAAATTTTACTTTACACCCTGCTGCTGATTGCTACTACGGCGCTACCGTTTCTTAGCGGTATGAGTGGCTGGGTCTATCTGTCGGGCGTCGTAGTGTTAAACCTGCGTTTTTTGCAGATGAGCTGGCAGGTGTTCGGTGGTGACGATAAAAACGGCTCGATGCAGCTGTTTCGTTACAGTATCACCTACATCATGTTGCTGTTCGTTGTGCTGCTGGTTGATCACTACCTGATCATTAATTGACAGATTAAGGATCAAAACTGGATTTCAGGTATCTAAGTTCCTTGAGTGGAAATGGAGTTAGACGTAGTAATGACTAATCAGACGATCAGGTAGTACGCCAGGAAGGGGTGCTACTGGAGGGGGTAACATTATGTTTATACAGCATATGATGGGGATGCTTTATCATCCTAAAGCTGAATGGGGTGCTCTGCGTAAAGAGCGCTATTCGATGCACCATATCTTCCTGGCCCAGATCAGCTTCCTTGCTGCAATCCCGGCGCTGGCGTTATTTATCGGTACGACCCAGATTGGCTGGAGCATTACCGGCAATGAATATGTGAAGCTGGATGTTGCCAGTGCAGCGCCTGCTGCAATCGCATTCTATTTTGCCATGTGGCTGGCTGTTGGCTTTATTGCTTACAGCATCCACTGGATGGAACGTACCTATGGCGGCAATGTAAGTTTCGATGAATGTCTGGTACTGACAACATTTACCGCGACCCCGCTGTTTTTGTCCGGACTCGCTGCGCTATACCCGCTGCTCTGGTTGAATGTAACGATCGGGCTGGCGGCGCTTTGCTACAGCGTTTACCTGCTATATGTAGGTGTACCGATTATTATGCAAATTCCTGAAGATCGAGCTTTCTTCTTCTCGTCTTCGGTCCTGACGGTCGGGCTCTGTGTGCTGGTTGGCCTGTTGGCAACCACGGTGGTGTTGTGGAGCACTCTGATTCCGCTTAGTTACGTTAGTGGCTAGTCCTGCATGAGGTAAATGGGTTTACTACCGTTCAAAAAGGCATCTCTTCAGGTGCCTTTTTGGCTTTTTTGTATATAAAGCATGAAAACGAAGGTTATACGGTTGACCCCCACGCTCAGATGCGTAGAATGCGCATCCTCGCTTGAGAGAGCAGCC
>OJDH01000181.1_pt1 | contig 46453 bp, 38 predicted proteins | sample 1592761 | NCBI WGS metagenome assembly OJDH01 (sample SAMN05416855, study PRJEB24817) | seawater metagenome | isolation source: Sea water | place: Canada:Atlantic | collected 2013-11
CACTATCCTCTTCGTCGGCAGCGTCAGATGTGTATAAGAGACAGGTGCCTGTGCTGGCGTGGGTGCCTCTGCCTCTGCCTCTGCCTCTGCCTCTGCCTCGTTGCCGGGCTGGGCGTGCGGGTTTGCAGCAACCGTTGTCAGCGCATCTGCCGCTGTTGCGGTGTCGGTGGCACTGATGTTGTTCGCTGGGGTGAGCAGCGGGTTCAGCTGCTGCAGCATCCGCTGCCAGTTTTTGCGCCGGGGCCGGAGCCACTGTGCCAGCGCGATGGCGTCATGGCTGGCCTGGCTGAGCAGTGCCAGCAGGGTGTGCAGGGCCTCGGCCAGTTGCAGCCGGTGCTGGGCCTGTTCAATGGCTTGCTGGCAGGGCTGGATGGCGCGCAGCCAGACGTGGGGCAGGCCTGGCAGGGGCGCAGTTTTCAGCTCAGCGATCAAAGCCTGCTGATGACGCTGGAAATGCCGGTCGCTGCTGGCGCTGTCGATCGGCAGCTGTTGCAGCCGTGTCAGCAGTCGGCCCAGCCAGCGGAGCGGTTCGCCGCTGGCTGGCCGGGTGTGGCTGGCCATGGCGTCAGTGCCCGTTGCCGAGGGGCTTGCCAGCCAGGCAGCACACTGGTGCAGGCTGCTGGCCAGCGGGCAGGGCAGTTGTGGCCAGGCCAGCAGGTGGCGTATCAGCGCAGGCAGTTGCTGGTACAGCGAGCTGCGGGCGAGGTCCGGTGCCAGGGCACCACCGGCCCGGGCAGAGCTGAGCGGGCTGGCCACCCAGGGACTGGCCGGGATATCGTGGTCCTGGTCAGTCAGCGAGTCGATACGGGCGTGTACCGGCTGTGGCCAGGTGCCACTGGCCAGCGCCTGGCGTAGCCCCTGCAGGCGCTGATTACGCAATGTAACTGGCAGGCTGTGCTGAGTCTCCAGCCAGGCTGACAGCTGGCGCTGCAGATCCGGGTTCAGGGTCTGGGCGGTCAGCAGCTGTTGCAGTTGCAGCTCCAGTGCTGGCGCTGAGCCGACATCAGCCTGCTGGGTCAGGTAAGCGCGCAGCTGTTGCAGATCATGGGGCTGTTGCAGGTCTGGCCCGGCAGGCAGCGGCTGTGCTGCACTGGCCTGCAGCGGCTGACGGGTGGGCGCTGTGACGGCGGGGGATGCGCCTGCGGTACGGGGTGCCGTGCCGGGCGGGTTATCCGCTGGCGGGCCAGCCTGTTGCAGCCAGTGCTGTAATGCCTCGATGGCGGTCGCCAGTTCATCGCACTGTACCGGCAGGTAGGTACTGGCGTCGGGCGTGACTAAAGTTGCGTCAGCTCTGTCTGCCAGGGGGGGCGCTGTTGTCGCCATGACCTGAGCAGCCTGAGTGATGATGTCAGCCGCAGCGGTGGTGTCGTGGTTCGATACCGGGTGAGCCAGTCCGGCAGGCAGACAGGCCAGTCGGGCAAGCTGGCTGAGCAGAGGGCGCAGCAGGTTACGCAACGGGGCCGGGGCGTTGTCATCGAGCAGCGGTTTAAGCTGTTGTTGCAGCCGGGCCAGCTGTGGATGTAGCTGGCTCAGAGCGTGGCCCAGCGCCGGTTCGCTCAGGCCTGTCTGATGGCTCAGTGGACGCAGTGCGGCCAGCAGGTCATTAAGCAGGCGGCGAAGTACGCTGAGCCGGGCCAGGGGCAGCTGGTCCAGTATTGACGGTACGGCGGTCAGCGCTGCCGGAAGGCTATGCGTCCCGGTGGCAGCGGACGCCGCCTGATCGGCGGAGGTCAGCTGGTGTTGCTGGCTGTCTTCGACGGCCAGTGCAGTATGTTCCGGCGGCTGAGCGTTCAGGTGGCCCGGCGCGAGGGCCGGGTCCTGTGTCAGATAACCAAAGTAACGGTCCAGAGCCTGTTCCAGGCCCCGGTTAAAGCTGTCTTCCAGGGCGTGCGGGTCCAGCGCGGGCAGATTGAGCTGCAGTTCGCTGATACGCTGTTTGCTGATTCCCTCGGGTAACCGGTAACGGGCCAGGGTGTCACGCAGGCAGGCTTCCAGCCGCTGGCTGATTGATTCGGCCTGGCGGCTGTCGTTCAGTTTGAGGTTGAGGTCCAGCCGGCGGACCCGCCCGCCGCTCATTTGCGCAGCTGCCGGATTTCGTTAGCGGCTTCGCGGTAGGCCTGGTAGCGGGGGTGTTGCGGGTCCTCGATGCCCAGGTTAATAAAGGCTTCTTCACAGCCTTCGTCCTGACGTTCACACCACAGCCGGATCAGCCGCCATGTTTCGGTGTCGTGGGCCAGGCTGGCACGGCGCTGCTGATGTTCCAGTGCGCTGGCGGCGGGCAGCTGGTGTACCCACTGGCCCTGGCTTTCGTTGACCACGGGCTGGCCCGCGCCGGTCGGCAGGGGCTGATACAGCTGGAACTGTACCTGGTCTTCCGGGTCGTTCAGCTGCCAGGGGGCAGGCTGACTGTCGGCGGCGGGTTCTACCCGTACCCAGAAGACGGAAGGGTTGCACAGGGAGTGGGGCTGATCGTGCAGACGTGCGCCCATAACGGTGCCGTTGGCACGGTTACAGCGAATATATTTGGCCATGGTTGGGTCCTGATTGTAAGAGGTTAGCGCCGGGTGGGGACGCGCCTGGCAACGGAGTCACCGTGCATACCGTGCGCGTCCGGGGCGGGATTACAGGTTGTCGGCGTTCCACACGCTGTTGGCAAAGCTCAGGCGTTTGCCGACATAGCTGCCGCGCCAGAAATGCTCCTCGCGGGCATCGCCACTCTGGTAATTGTTGGCGAAGATGTGGTGGAAGCCCGGGCTGGCCTGGTTGTGCAGCCAGTGGCCGTCACACCACAGATCAGCACAGAAGCAGGCCGCGCCGCCCTTGTTGCCAGCGATACAGTGCTGGGCCAGCATACGGGCACGGTTACAGCGGTAGGCACCGCCGCCGCTGTTGCTGGCTTCGCAATACATCAGTTCCAGTTCGCTGTCATGACAGAACGCCGCACCACCGCCTTCGCGAGCGAAGCAGTCGTGGACGTTGAGGTGTGCCTCGTCCAGCCCGTACGCGCCGCCGCCGTTGATCATCGCTTTACAGCCACGAATATGTTCGGCGCGGATGTTGCGGGCGTTGTCGCCGTAGATACCGCCGCCGTTACCGGTGACGAAATGGCCGACAATGTGGCAGTTGAGGGTACAGCGCTCGGCCCATTCCAGGCTGAAGGCACCGCCGTTGCCCGGCGCGTCTTTGGCCCCGCCATCGAAGGTCCAGCCTTCCATAACCACGCCGTGTACGGGCGCGTCTTCACTGCCGATCAGCTCGAACTTCAGTGATGGCTGGGCTTTCACCACCAGGGTGGTGTTGGGGTTGTAGCCGATGATGCTGACACCGTTCGGTACCCGCACGCTGTTTTTCAGCACATAGTGGCTGATACCCGGCCAGCTGTTGTCGGTGTTGAGCATTGGCGCACTGCCGCCCACCACAACGCCCGGGTTGAGACTGCCTTCACGCGGTGGCAGCAGGATGATGGTGGTGTAAGGGGCCAGGGTCTGGGTGACCAGACCGTTGCCGAAGATACGCTCGAAGTCGGCCTGGGTACGGATGGCGATGGTACGGCCACCGAAACCGAACGGCGAGGCGTAGGTATCGATGTAGGTTTTCACCGCCGCCTGGGAGGCCAGCGCCTCATCGGTGCTGTTAAGGCCACCGAGTAACGGGTCGGTATCAACGCGGTCGATTATCTGGCCGTTGGCGAACGTAACCGGGCCGCCAATGCTGATGCCCTGGCTGAGGGTGGTGTAACCGGAGACGGTCGCATCGCCCTGCAGCTGGACCTGTTTGGCGACGGTCAGTTCACCAAGGATATGGCTGTTGCCGCCAGCGCTGAAGGCCTGTTCAACGATCATGCTGCCTTTGTGCTGGCTGTGACCGCCGACCACCTGACCGCCCTGGAAGATGGCATCGCCACCGAGCTGCAGGTTGCCGTCGATGCGGCCGTCGCTGTCGACTGACAGATCGCCGTTGATCTGGCTGCTGCCGTTGATATCGCAGTCGCCTGCGATGGCGGCATGGCCGTTGAGGCTCAGATTGCCATCGATACGGGTGCTGTCGGTGATATGGGTTTCACCGTCGATGGTGACGGCGATGTCGTCATCACCGGCGACGAAGGTCACCCCGCTGCGGGTGTTAAGGGTGCCGGACAGTTCCAGATCACCGTCGACTTTAACCTTGCCGCTGACCGCCAGCGCCAGCGCGTCTTCGCTGCTGTTTTCGATGGTGAGGGTTTTCTTCATCAGCGTGTCGCCGTCGAAGGTACTCTCACTCTCGGCCTGGAAGCTGCCGCCGACGGAGGCGTTGCCCCAGATTTCGGCGTTCTTCTGCAGGTAGCTGTCGCCTTTGGCACGCAGGGTACTTTGCACCGTGGCGCGGTTGTGGATGTTCAGTGCGCCTTCAACGGTGTGGTCACCACTGATGGTGGCATCGCCACGGACCCGCAGGGCGGTGGCTTCGTCTTCTGCCGGGGTGATCTCCAGGCCGCCGTCCATGCTGGCTTTGCCATGCACATCCAGCGCCTGTTCGATTTGCAGATCACCGGTAATGGCAGCGTGGCCACTGACGGTGAGCTGGTTATCGCCGAGGATACCGCCGCCCAGACCGACCTGACCATCGCTGGTCAGCTGGCCGTTGAGGTGCTGATCACCGCTGATCTGCAGTTTTTCGCCGTCCAGGACAATGTTGCCCTGCACGCTCAGATCACCGCCGATGGCGGCGTAGCCGGTAACGTCCAGATCTTTTTCCAGCACCGTGTCGTCAGCTACGCGCAGGCTGGCGCCCAGCTCGGTTGCGCCCTGGCTGTGCAGAGTGCCCTCCAGCTGGGTGTTGCCGCCAACACTGAGGGTGCCTTCCAGCCGGGTGTCATCGCCGACGTTGAGGGTCTGCTCGATGGTGCTGCCACCACTGACGCTGAGGAAGTCACGCACCCGTGCCATGCCCTGTACGTTGAGGCTGCCGTTATGCTGGCTGTCGCCGCTGACGGTCAGTGCGGTGGCACTGGTCGCGGGTGCGTCCAGGGTCAGGCCGCTGTTCAGGTGTGCGCTACCGTCGATCTGTACTGCGCTGTGGAAGGTCGTGTCGCCGGTGATGTCGGTTTCACCATGCACCGTCAGCTGTCTGATCTTGCCGGTGTCGCTGTTGATGGCGCGTTCGCCGTCGCCGATCAGCAGGGTTTTGCCGATCTCGCTGTCGCCTTCGACCTGGCTGTCACCCTGCACCCGCAGATCGTCGGTGACGTTAAGGTCATCCGAGATCAGCATGTCAGCATCAACACAGAACTGGCCGTTGATACGGGCGTTGCCGTTAACAGTAAGGGCGTTGCTGTCGTCCTGACCCGGTTCCAGACTGACAGTCAGGCCGTTGTCGACGCTGGCACTGCCTTCGGTATGGCTGTTGCCGGAGACGATCAGCGCCTGGCCGCTGGCATCGGCATTGACCACCGACAGGGTGCGTTGCACGGTGGCCCCGCCATGCAGTTCGGTTTCGCCGTTGACGCTCAGGCCGGTGCCTGCCTCGTCGGCGTTGCCGACGGTAAGGATACCGCTGACATCGATGTTGCCCTGGATATCGGCGCTGCCGTGGGCGATCAGGGCGGCGTTGTTGCTGCCATCCTGATAGCCAGCGACTTCCAGTGCGCCGGTCACACTGGCATGGCCCTGCACGTCCAGCGCGGTCTCGGCGCTGTCGGTGTTGCTGACCCGCAGGGTTTTCTCGACCGTGGCGCTGGCTTTAAACAGCGCGCTGTCGTCGACGGTCAGGCTGTTGGTCACGCTGTGACCGCTAACAGTCAGGGTATCGGTTTCGGTGCCGTCGCTGACGGCCAGGCCGCCGCTGTCGATGACAGCATGGCCAGTGATCTGCAGCGCGGTGTCGGCGCTGTCGTTGTTACGCACCGTCAGGGTGGTGCCGACGTCAGCACTGCCCGCCAGCGTACTGTGACCGCCGATGTTCAGGTTGCTGTCGCTGCTCAGCGGGCCGGTGGTGGCCAGCGCGCCGTCGATATCGGCGCGGCCGGTCACGACCATCGCCTGGTCATCACAGCTGTCGTTTTCAACGCTCAGCTGCTGCTGTACGGTGGCACCGGTTTCGCTGCGCAGGTGGCCGCGAATCAGGCTGTCGCCACAGACCGTCAGCTGCTGATCAGTGGCGGCGTCACCGCCGACCGCCAGCACGTTGTCGATGCGGCCGTCGCCACGGATATGACCGTTGCCGTCGACCACCAGATCACCGTCGAACTGACCGTTACCGCTGATGCTGGCATTGCCGGCGACGTTGAGGGTTTCGTCGATACGGACGTGGCCACGGGCGTGAATGGCTTCGTCACCGACCAGGCTGCCTTCAACCACCAGGCCCTGTTCGATGGTCGCCTGACCGCCGATCAGAGCGTTGTTCGCCAGGCTCAGGTCACCGCTGATATGGCTGTCGCCATCGACGGTCAGCTGCTGGCCGGGCAGGGCCGGGCCGCCGATCGCCAGGGTGTCGCTGATGCGGGTGTGGCCATCAAGCTCGCTGTCGCCGGTCAGGCTAAGTACGGTGTCGTTGGCGGTGTCGATGCTGCCCAGTACCAGCTGTTCACTGACCCGGGCGATGCCGTGGGCGTGCAGGGCGTCAACGCCTGCGGCGCTGTCACCGTGGCTGTCCAGACCCGCCGCGATGGTGGCGTGGCCCTGGTGGCTGAGCGCGCCGGTCAGGCGGCTGTCGCCGCTGACGGTGAAGGCCATGCCTGGCACGGCGTCACCGCCAACACTCAGTTGCTGTTCGACCTGAGCGCTACCGGCAAACTGGCTGTCGCCATCGGTGCTGAGCACGGTCTGGTTACGGGTCAGTTCGCTGCCCAGTTGCAGGTGGGTGCTGATATCAGCTTTGCCGTCGGCCATCAGGGCCATCTGCTCGGCATTGCTGCCCAGCACCAGGCCCTGGGTGATTTCACCGGCACCGTGGATTTTGCTCTGGCCGGTCACCGACAGGGCCAGTTCGGCGCCGTCGCTGTTTTCAACCTGCAGGGTGCGTTCCAGCCGGGCATCACCACTGAGGGTGCTGTCGCCGGTCACGGCCAGGGTGCCGCTCAGTGCGCCATCGCCATTCAGTTGCAGATGACCGTCCAGCTGGCTGTTGCCGCTGATATGGGCGGCCAGTGCCTGGTCGTTGCTGTTGGCAACGCGCAGCTGGCTGTCAATCCAGGTAAAGCCATCCAGTCGGCTTTTACCGGCAACCTGCAGCGCGGTGTGGTCCGGGTCGGTGACCCGGTTGACCAGCAGGCCGTCGGTGACGGTGGTGCCGCCCACCAGACTTGAAGTGCCTGTGACGCTGAACTGCTGCTCAACGCTGGCACCCTGGCGGACAGTCAGGCTGCCATCAATGCCGGTATTGCCTTTGATCTGTGCATTGGCGCTGAGGGTCAGGTTGCCGTCCAGCAGGCTGTTGCCCGCGACCTGGAAGGCGGTGTCGGCGCTGGCGCTGTTGTGGACGTTCAGCACCTGGCTGATCTCGGTGTTACCGATCAGCTGGCTGTTACCCGCGACCTGCAGCGCAACCTCGGCCGCGTTGCTGTTGGCGATCGCCAGGGTCTGTTGCAGCAGGCTGTTGCCGCTAACCGTCAGGCTGTCAGTAAGGCGGGTCTGGCCGCCGACCGTCAGCGTCTCGGTGACAGCGGCCGTCGCGTTGACCTGCAACGGGCCATCCAGCGTGCTGTGACCGGTGACGTTCAGCGCAGCATTCAGCTGGGCATCGCCCCGCAGTTCACTGCGGCCCTCAACGGTGAGGGCGGCATCGCTACCGCTGTGGGTTACCGCCAGCATGCCGCTGACGTCGGTGTTATCCAGTGCGCTGTGACCGTGTACCTGCAGCGCGTGTTCGGCGCTGGCGTTGTTGTGTACGGTGAGGGCGTGCTGTACCTCGGCGTCATTCAGGCGGCTGTGGCCATCAACACTGAGGTTGTTATCAATCTGCGCACTGTCGGCCAGGGTCAGACTGGCGCTGGCGTGGATGTCACCCTGCACGTTCAGTGCCACGGCGGCGCTGTTTTCGTTGAGGACGTTGAGGCTGTTGTGGATCCGGCCTTCGCCGCCGATGTCGAGATTGCCATCGCTGTCCAGATCGCCGGTTACGCTGAGGTTGCCCGCCAGCTGGCTGTCGCCCTGCACGCCGAACATCACCCCGGCAATCGGGTTGGTGCCCACATGCAGACGCTGTTCCAGCCGGGTTTCGCCGTTCACGTTGAGGCGGCCTTCGACGGCCAGTGCTTCGTTGTCGGTGACACCCTGGCGCACGCTGAGGCGGCGTTCCAGGGTGGCGTTACCCACCACGTGTATCTCGCCTTTAACCACCGCATCGCGGTTGCTGGTCAGCGGCGCATCGAGGGTGATGGCACTGGCGCTGGCCTGCAGCCAGGGCGTGCCATCAGACGATTCGATGCGCAGGGCATCGTTGGTGGCCGGGGTTTTGACATGCAGGGCCGCCTGCGGTGCCGGGGTGCCCAGGCCGGTGAAGCCTTTGCTGTCGATGATAAACGGGGTCAGATCGTTGTGCTGATCGTCGACTCGCAGTGCCGGGCCGTCGCCGTTGTGGCTCAGGTGCAGGCGGGCGTCCGGGTTGGCATTACCCAGCCCCAGCGCACCGTTGCTGCGCAGCATCAGATGGCTGTCACCGTTAGGGTTGGTGATCGCCAGGCTGTCGCCGTCCAGTGCCCCGCGCGCCAGGCTGATCAGCGGGCCGGCGGCGCTGTTGCTGATGTTCAGCCGTTCGCCCACCTGCAGACCCTGCTCCAGCCGGGTCTCGCCGTCGACCTGTAACGTGCCGGTAATATGGCTGTTGCCCGCCCGCAGACTTTGCCCGCTGGCATCGGTGCCGCGCAGCTGCAGGCTGTCAACCTGCAGCTGGCCAGCACTGACGTTAGCCAGCGTGGTGTCCCCCGCGACCAGTGGGCCCTGAACCGTCACCTGGTCCGTGTCCAGCGTGCTGCTGCGCAGCTCGCCGGTCAGGCTCAGGTTACCACTGACCGTGGCGTTGCCGGTGATCGCGACCGGGTTGTGCAGCTGGATCTCGGCACCGGCGAGCGGTGCGTTGATGATGACATTGCGGTCGTCATCCAGGGCGATACCATCATCGCGCTGGTTGAGGCTGGATTCGATCAGTTCGGCGAAACTGGCACCGGTCGGGATAGCATTATCCGCAAACAGGTTTTCCAGTTCCGCTCTTGTTTTCTTGGCCATGGTTCAGTCCTTAATCACGGGTAGGGTAGGGGGGACGGATACGTACAATAAATGGGTCGACGTGGCTGTCTTGCGGGTTGATACGAACTTTGCCGATTACCCCGTCGTCATTGGTGTCCGGGTCGTAGGACAGGGTTGGCACCGGGCTGTAGCCGACGGTGAAACACTGTACCGGGATGTTTTCGCTGCTGTGCTCGCCCAGTGTGGGCAGGCGGATGGCGTCGTAGTCCACCGCCGGTGGTGTGCCTGCGGCAGCGAGGTGGATAAAATTGTCCAGGGTGGTGCTGAGCTGCTGCAGCCGCGCCTGGCGGGCATCGCAGGGGTCGCTGTCGGCGCTGCCGTACTGTGGCTGTACCGACAGGGCGTTGAGCCAGCCGTTATGCAGCTGTTCGAAATCGGCCATGGCGCTACGCTCCAGCCAGATCAGTTTGGGTTGCAGGTGCATGGGCATTTCGGCATGCAGGGTGTCGACAAACAGCTGGGCAAAATCAGGGTTGGCAAAGCGGCTGGGCCAGCGCGGGATCAGGATGTAGACATCGTCGGCATGGGCCTGGCCTGCCTCGGCATGGCGCAGTAACACCCCTTCCACCAGGTGGAAGCCTTCACCGTTGTGGGTGGCCAGGCTGTTCATGGCCACCCGGCCCAGTCCCAGCCGCCGGTAGAGCCGGTGGCGCAGGCCACTGATGGCATCGTCGGTGCGCACGGGCCGGGCCAGATAGTTGCCGCCCAGCCCACGGCCACCGCCCGTGGCGGGCAGGTCGAGGATAAAGGCGGCCCGGTCGAGCAGGTTTTTCAGGCTGGCCACAGCGACGGTGAGGTCGTCTTCGCTGTGGCTGTCGCTGGCGTCCGGGTGGGCCAGCAGTCGGCCGCTGTAGTGACGGAACTGTTCCTCGTAGCGCAGCATGGCGCGGTCGGGCACCTGTTCATGGTGGCGGGCCAGCAGATGCTGCAGCAGCCGGTCGCCCCGGTCGAGCTGACGGGCACTGAACGGTTTTTCGCTGAGATGCTGCAGGGCCTGGCCCTGGTAGTCATCCAGCTGTTCGCCCAGAATCGCCTCCAGCGAGTGCAGCCCGGCCACCGGCTGGCTGCAGTGGCTGGGGGGCAGCTGATCCAGTGCGCGCCAGAACAGGCTGATATCGGCATCGGTCAGCGGCAGGCTGGCCAGCATCCTGTCCAGCAGGGCCTGCAGTGGCAGCAGTGCTTCAGCGTCGGGCAGGCTGAGCAGATGGCGGGCCTGGTCGAGCTGGGCAAACTGGTTGGCCAGCGGCTGATCCAGCAGCATCAGCCAGCCCTGCAGTTGCTGCACCTGCGCGACTTCGTCGGCGCTGGCACTGGCGGCCAGGCCATCACGTCCCACGCCGTAGCTGGACGGCAGTTCGTGTTGCAGTGACAGGTACTGGCCTGGCTGGCGGTAGCGTCCCAGCTCGCTGAGCATGCCTGGCCTGCCCGGTGAAGAGCCCGGCTGCAGGCGGGCCTGGTAGAGCTGACGGATACGGGCGGCGGGGACTTCGACCGGAATGCCTTCTTTAACCACGCGGATATTGGCCAGGCTGCCATCCAGGTCCAGCAGCGGCGCTTCGTCGCCGGTCAGGCTCAGTTGCCAGCTCTGCCAGCCGTCGGGGGTGTCGGGGTTGGTGCTCAGCTGCAACTGTTCAATGGCTTTGATCCGGCTGTCCTGGGCCACTTCGCTGATCAGATCGGACAGGTACAGTTTGGTGCGCAGCATGGGCCGGGCCAGCTGCTCGTCAGTGATAAAGCCGCGCGTCAGCCAGGGGCCGCTGCACAGGGCGTCGTTGTCAGCCCCCTCGTCCGCCATCTGCTGGCAGGATTTGAAGTCCACCCCAGGTGACAGGGTGTCGGCCAGCCGGACCAGCAGATCGGTCAGGGTATCGGCGGTGTCGGCACCGTCGGCCAGGGTCAGCGCCAGCCGTAACGCCAGCGGCCGTGGTGGCAGGATAGTCAGCCCGGCGATGTCTTCACCCAGGTTGCGGTGCTGCAGGTAATGCTGGTGCAGGCCGCTGGCCAGCGCCTGGCGAGCGGCCGGGCTGTTTTCCAGCCCGGCGTCAGCAACGACGCTGATCCGCCACAGGGCGGGGTTATCGACATCGGGCTGCACGTCCACGTTGTGGACATGGTCATAGTCCAGCAGCAGGCGGCGCAGATCGCTGGCGGTGACCGGTTCACAGGCCAGTGCCTGTTCCGGCTGCCACCAGGGCTGCAGCGGCCGTTCACCTTCGGGCTGGGCCATCAGATCAGTGATGGGGAAGTCCAGCCGGTAGCTCAGGTCGTTGAGGGTAAAGGCGGCGGCCTCCAGCATGGTAATGCCGGGGTCGTGCAGGTTGTGGTCGCTCCACTGCTCGCCCGCCAGTCGGGCGATAATCGCCTGGCCTTCGTCGCGTAGCAGTTGAAAGTTCTGCCCCACGACGGTGGGGGCCTGATTAGGGATGGTCTGGCTCATGGCGGTTCCTGGGTTGGAGGCGTCGGTGGTGACCGGGAATAAAAAAAGCGCACGTCAGACGTGCGCAAAGGGGAACAGCCAGGGGAGGGCTGTGATGCCCGGCGAAGGCAGCCGGGACTTGGGGGGAGCGTTAACCGACTTCGAAGTCGTATTCGATCTTCATGGTGTTGATGCCTTCGTAATATTCGGCGTCCTGGGCCGGCGCGCTGAGCGTGTGGCGACTGCTGGGCACCAGAATCTGCTCGGGGCTGTCGGCGTTGAGGGTGTCGCTGTTATCGGTGTGCCAGTAAGGCTGCTGCTGATCGTCGAAGCGTTGCAGGTAGCCGGTGACTTTGATCACCCCTTCAACGTAGGGCTGCTGGCGGATCCAGGCGGTGACATCCGGGATGTGGATTTCGCGGCGCAGGCCACTGCGCGCAGGATCGGTCCAGGGGTTCAGATGGGCGTTAAGATCCTGATTGATCAGCTGCAATACCTGGCCGGGGTCGTACTGGGCTTTATAGGTCAGGACGATTTTGAAACGCACTTCCTGGAACTGCGGGCTGTCGACCACCAGTCGAGCCCGGGGAGGCATTCGCTCGCGCAGCCAGGCGTAAATCTCCTGTTGCATATCCCGCGATACCCGGGGTTTGAGCAGAGCGGGGTCATCGCTGCGGGGGACCACTAACAGCCGGATATGAGCGGGCTGGTCGGGATCATCGGCGACGCCGGGGTGGCGCAGGCAGTTGGCCAGGATCAGCTCGGGGAAGCGGGCCAGCACCAGGTGTTCATAATCCCAGCAGGTCAGTGCCCGGTTGCGGTGGCGCAACCGTTCGCTGGCCCGAGTGGCGAAGCTGTCTGGCGCTTCTGGCGGGCGTCCGCCGAAGCTGCTCCAGGGCTGCTCCACACTGGCAATGGCCGCCTCGATGCTGCTGTTCACACTCTGGCTGTCCAGTTCGTTGATGGTGCCAGCGGGCAGGGCGTTGGGCAGGTGCAGGGGCGGCTGTTCACGGTCGTCATAGCGCACACGGATGGCCTGGCTGTGCAGGCCGAGCAGGTCGGACCAGCGCGGGCTGTCAACGACGGTGTAGTCCAGCGCGGCGCGCAGCCAGAGCTGATTGTCACCGGGGAAGCCGCCGTTGCGAGTCATTTCGTTACTGATGGCAAAGCGGATGATGCCGGAGTCGACCAGATTGTTGGTACTGTCGGCCAGGATGATGGCGCGGTCGACGTTGCCGCTCTGTTTGTTGGTGTCGAAATCCATCCAGCGGTTGTCGGCCAGGTAGCTCCAGCCGACGCTGATATCACGCAGGCGACTGTCAGCGTCCACCGGGCTGTGCTGAAACAGCAGGCTGACACTGCCACCCTCGGGCGGGCGACTCAGGCCGATGTAGAGGTAGGCGGTGCGATCCAGCGCAGGCAGCAGTGTCTGTTTTTCAGCATCGCGGATGGCCTGACAACCCATCGGGTGGATGTGCAGCAGCTGGCTGTCTGCACCGATGCCCGCCTGGCTGACGCTGAGGCTGTCGTGGGCCTGGTAATCCAGGCTGATGCTGTCGGCCAGTGGCGTCCAGGGCGGCAGTACTTCACGCGGCACCGGCCGGGCGACGGGAAGCGGGGTCGCTATAGCAGTGCTGCCTGCAGGGGGGCTGCCTGTGCCGGAGGGTGGAGGGTTCTGGTTTGCCAGCAGGCTGGCGAGCAGATCGCTGGCCGTTGGTGTAGTGCTGTCTTGCGGTGTCTCTTCAGTTGTGGCCTCGCCGTCTTCGTTTCCCTCTTCGCCCTCTTCGCCTTCATCTTCTTCTGCTTTTTCGCCAGCCAGCAGTACGGCCTGAGTGGCGGCTTCGGCAGCAACGGCAGCCTCAGCGGCGGCCAGTGCGGCGGCGGCAGAGGCCAGGGCGGCGTCTGCGGCGGCGCTGGCTTCGGCACCTGCTTCCTCGTAGGCGGCCTGGGCAGCGGCTTCGGCAGCCCGCACCTGGGCCTGTGCGGCGGCCAGCTGAGCTGTTGCGCTGTTGCTGTAGTCCTGGGCGTTGGCGTCGTTGACGGCCTGCAGGTACTGGTTGCTGAAGTGGTTGACCACCTGGGGATAAAGCGAGTGACCAAAATCGTCGCCGGTCAGGGTCAGGCTGTACCAGAACGGCCATTCGCGTGGCTCCTGGCTGTCCAGCGGCAGGCTGTCGCGGCTGGGCCAGTGCAGCCCGGCCGGATAAAGCGCAGCCAGTTCACCGGCGTTGCTGGCCAGTGTCGGCTGGAACAGCGGCAACAGGCTGCGGCTACCGTGGGGGGAGCCGAGCCGTGCCTGGTGTTGTGGCCAGGGCTGGCCGCCAGCGGGGTACTGATAGTCGCGGTAGGCAGCGTAATGGTCGCTGATGCTGGCCGGTTTATCTTCGCCCCAGTTGAGCTGAACGCTGAGCTGATCCAGTGGGCCGATGGCCAGTTCCGGGTGGCTCAGCTGCAGCTGACTGCCGACGCGCGGCTGGGTGCCAAAGGGGGTGACCGGGCCGCTGGCGTCGAGCAGGCCGTCGTCATTACGCAGCATCAGGCTGCGCAGCCCCTGCACCTGAACCTGCAGCTCGATGTGGCTTAGCGGCAGAACGCGCAGGCGCTCATATAGGATGCGGCGGCCCTGCTCGTCGGCGCGGACGTTAAGCTGCAGATAGGGGCTGTGCAGCTGGCTCTGGTGGGGCTCGGGTGGTGGCGCCAGCGCCGGGAACAGGTTGCTTAGCAGCAGGCGGATCACCAGCTGATCGCCGTCCAGCCGGGCGCTGATCTCGGCGCGGCTGTCATCGTCCAGTGCCAGCATGCCGTCGGCGCTGCTGACGGCGATGGTCAGCAGACTGCGGATATCACCGGCACTGCCACTGAGCACGGTGTCGGCCAGAAAGGCGGTGCTGAAGTCAGTGTCAAACAGCAGCTCAATCTGGCGCTGGCCTTCACTGAGCCAGAGCCGGGGCGAGGCGATGATGATGCCGACCGGACTGTGCTGATCCCGTTCGGGGTCGACCAGGGTGCCATTGGCCGGGTAGTCACCAAAGGTGGGCACCGTGGCCGGTGGGAATTCCAGCCCGTTGTCGGTATCGATCAGGGTGCTGCGCAGGAAGCCGGTGTTATAACGCTGGCTGTCGCTGCCGCGGCTGAGCATCAGGCTGACCAAGCTGTGGATGCGGGCATGGTTGATCCCTGCATCCGCTTCCAGCCGGTAGTAGCGGGCCTGTTCTGCGCTGTCTTCACCGGCGGCGAAGCGGCTGCCCGCCAGCAGTACCAGCGGCTCGGCATCCTCTTCCAGCTGCACCGTGATGGCGGCCTGGTCCGGTTCGGCTCCCTGTTCACCCAGCGCCAGTACGTTGCGGTAGTAGTGATACAGGTGGCGTTCGGTCAGCTCGGCAAATTGTTGCTGCGGGTGGCGCAGCAGTTCGATAAAGGCCAGTAACAGGGCAATATCGGGCCGGGCTGCCAGCTGGCGGATGGCATCGCTGTCGCTGCTGCCACTGTCGAGCAGGGCCAGCAGCGGCTCGATCTGCGCCGGTTCGGGCAGGGCCGGGGCCCAGCTCAGGGCATCACCCTGGCTGTTGCGGTACTGCAGCCACTGGGCGAGCTGTTTGAGGTAGTGCAGCCAGTCGCTGCGGCTGCGTTCTTCAACACTGACGTGGGCACTGTCCAGGGCGGTCAGACCGCGCTGGGGTTGCACGGTGCCGGCCCGTTCGCGCGGGATGGTGGAGGCGTGGTCGGTCATGACGGTCTCATCGCTGCAGTTTGCCGGGGGCTATTTGGTTTTCAGTTTGTCGTTGCCGGTCTTGAAGGTGCCTTTGCAGGTGTGCGGCGGCGGGTCAGGAATCGGCGGGGGCGGAGGCCCCGGAATTTTGGTGGCCGGTGAATGGCTGTACAGGGCTTTGAATTCAGAGCCCACTTTGAGCACTTTCTGGCCCATGACTTTCAGTTTTTCGGCCAGCTGGTCGCTGTGCACGGCGGTGATGGTCAGCACACCACTGCCCGGCGTATCCGCCTGGATGCTGTGTTTGTAGGGTACCGAGTGCACCACTTTGAGAAAGTCAGGCTGCAGGGCGACCGGCTTGCCTTTGACTTTCAGTTTGCAGGCCGCCGGGATCGGGGGTTCCAGATTGCCCTGGTATTCGGCCAGCCCGGTGAGGTCGTTTTTGGCGAACACCGCTTTGGCGTCGCTGAGGACGAAGTCCAGTGCCATGGTGCCTCCGGGGTCAGCGCTGGGTTTCCAGCAGGTAGAACGGATACACCAGGTTGTCGCGGGCGTTGGTTTCGCGCAGCACGTAACGGATGTTAAGCAGCAACAGGCCATCACCGGCACCGCTGTCGTCGATCTCCACCGCTTCCAGGTTGATCCGTGGTTCGTGGTTGATCAGGGTGTTGCTCAGCTTTTCACTGAGCAGCGCCAGGCTGTTGTGTTCCAGTTCGGTGAACAGGAAATCAGGCAGCGGACTGCCCCAGCCGGGACGCATGGCGCGCTCGCCCAGCGCCGTGGTGATCAGGATCTCCAGCGCCTGGCGGATCTCTTCGTCACCCTCCACCATCATCGGCCCCTGGCCGGGTGGGTGGAACTGCACAGGAAAGGCCCAGCCGCGGCCGGCCAGTTGTTTGTCGCTCATGGGAACTCCTTGGAATGGCAGCAGATGCGTTATACGCAGGCGTATAATCGACTTACAGGGCGACCCGGCGGACCGGGAGGACATAGTGTGCGCTGCTGCGGTTATGGCTGACGGGTGGCCCGCCGCTGGCGGGCAGGGCCCAGCTGTTGTGCAGGTTGTGGCTGCTGCTGCTCCACAGATGGCCGCTGGCCATGGCGGCGAAGGTGAGGCTGCCGGTGCTGCTGTCGGCGGCATCCAGCAAGGCGGCCATGGCGAGGATGGCCTGCAGTTCTTCACGGCTGGGCAGATACCAGTCGGGGCCCAGGGTGCGACAGTAGAGCACCGCCTGGGGACCGCAGCAGACGCCATCGTTGCTGGCGAAATGCTCGCTGAGCAGCTGGTTGCTGTTGTGCCAGCCGCTGTGCGGGTCGGGCGAGTCGCTGGCCAGTTCGGGCAGCGCAGTGGCGAGGCCATTGAGGCCGTAGCGCAGCGCTTCGCCCCGGCGGCTGGCGGGGGCGATCAGCAGCCGGTAGCCGTTGATCGCCGGGCCGCCAATGGCACCGTCCGGGTGCTGCTGGCCGGGCTCACCGGCCGGGCCCTGGAGGATATTAAGCAGCGCGCTCTGCCAGTGGAGGATGGCACTGGACAGGGTCTGCAGCTGGTAACTGAGGGGGGTGTCGGACATGGCATCAGATACTGGCAGAGAAGCAGAATAAGGCGCCGGACGGAGGGGACACGCCCGACGGAGGAATTACAGGCCTGAGATATGTGTAGCACCGGCATTGAATGCCGCTGTCAGCCCCTGCAGGACGATAGTCAGTTGGGTGTCGCTGTGGTCTTTGGCAAATTGAACCTCATTATCGACGTAGCCCGTACTGGCGACGTCTGACATCGCGGTGGCAATCAGCATGTTGGCCTGGATGGCATCGATCTTGTTGGCCAGCAGCGTGGTCAGATCACCATCGGCGGCGAGCCAGGCTGCGTTGACCGCCTGGATGGTGGCGGCCAGCTCGGCGTCGGTGGCGTAGGTCGCATCCAGTGCCGCAATGGTGCTGTTGACGGCGGAAATGCGGTCAGCCAGTTTTTTCAGGGTGTCGTTGTCAGTGTCCGCACCACCGAGCAACTGGGCTTCCAGGGCGGTAACGGCAGCGTTTACATTGGCAACCGTGCTGGTGTCAATCTGGCCGAACTTGTCACCGATCTGGATAACCAGTGACTGAATGGCGCCTTTGGTGGCGTTAAGGGCATCGATCGGGGTATTCGCTGGCATGGTGGTGCTCCGTGTGTTGTACAGGTTATAAAACAGTGGGCAGGGGCAGGCCCTGCGCGATGGCCAGCGGTCTTTTGCTGGCCATGGCGAAGAGCCCGCGCGGGGCGCGGGCAGAGGGGTTAGCTACGACACAGTTTCACGCCGAAGCAGGTCTCCATGCTGTAGCTGGTATTGATGCCGTAGCACAGGTTGCTGAGTTTGATTTTGTAATCACCCTCGATTGCACCTCGAGTGTGGATGGAGAACTCACGGGTAACGGCACCCGGCACGCCATCTACACAGGATGGGACTTCACCGAAGGCGATTGGCCCGGTCGGCAGAATATCAACCGATGGTGTGCCATCTGGCAGGGCTGCCACTGGCACGTCTGCGGCATCGGTGATCGTGACGGAACCGATGGTCAGGTTGCTGAAGCTGATGTTGCCGTAGCAGTTGCTGACCGTGATGTAGAGTTTTTCCAGATCATCGGTTTCAAACGCATCGCACGGTGAGTCGCCCCAGCGCACGGAAACACACGGCGTCGCGCCCAGCATTTCCAGTTCTTCACAGCCGCCACCACCACCACAGTTACAGACTGCCTGTTCCAGCATTGTTTCGTACAGCGGAATCGCCGCCGCCGTACCCAGTGATGCGGTACCGCCAGTGGTTGTCGCCAGCTCTTCAAACTCGGCGTAGATTGCTGGTTTGTCAGCGCTGTTAGCACCGCTGTTATGGATAAAGACGGTCACGTCATTGCTGACGGCCTGGTCAATGGCCAGCTGTTTGTGAGTTGGCTGAACGGCGTTGCCTAACATCCCGGTGTCCGTGATGTACAGGACTGAGCGGCAGCTGTCCTCACGCCAGTCAAAGAAGCGGGCGACATCTGCGATACTAATACCTGCCCCTTCGGGATGACTTTCGGTATCGGAATACAGCGGCTCTGTCACCGGAATCGCTTTGATATACGTATTGTGGTTTGTCGCGAATTTACCTTTCGCTGAGCCTCCGTGGTTAAACAGCCAGGTTGCCCGGACATTGGCGCCACAGCTGGTAATGGCGTTGGCCAGTGCGGCCTCAGCAGCGGCTTCAATATCGGCTGCTGGTCCGTCCATCGAACTACTGGAGTCGATCAGCAGCACCAGGTCGACATCGCCTTTATTACCACCGGTGCCGGTACAGGGGCAGTCGGTTGCCGTAACGTCGCATTTGTCCAGACTGTTGACCTTGGCTTTCATGGCTTCAAGCAGGGCGGCATTCATTGCGCTTTGCAGCGCTTCACATTGGTCTGTCATTGGAATGTCCTTATATGACATGTTGATGCTGATAACGATCGGGTCGTCAGCGGGGGAAAGGGCTCTGGCCAGGGCCGTGCTGACAGGGGTTACAGGCGATGGATTTTCAGGTCGATGGCGCTACAGCGGGGGCGGCGGTCGGCGCGGCCGCCAATGGGATCGGCCGGGTGCAGCAGCTGGCGTTTGCGCACCCCGGCGCGCAGCAGCATACGGCTGATATCGCTGGGCAGGATCAGCCCGCCGGGCTGTTCGCGGCTGCGGGCCCAGCGCTGCAGGCTGTGCTGCAGTGTGGCTTTGCTTTGTGGGTCACTGCGATCCAGCCAGACATGGGCGACCAGCCGCCAGGGCAGAGGGTGTACCGGCATGGTTATTTGATCTCCACCATCGGCGCTTTAATTTCGACTCCGCCACCGCCCGCTTCGATTTTGAGATCTTTGCCCGGGGTGATCGAGGTGATGTCAGCGCTTTTGAGCACCAGCTCTTTGGCGACGTCGATCAGCAGCGAGTCCTTGGTGCTGATCAGGCTGTTTTTCTGGTGAATCAGCGACAGCTTTTTGTTTTTGGCATCAAACTCGAGCATATCCTTGGCGCTGAGTTTGAGGCTGCGTTTCATGTTCTGATCGTGGTATTCGTCGGCCGGTTTGGCGTTCTGGTTGTAGAGCGCGCCGAGAATCACCGGGTCGCTGGCGCTGCCATCAAGCCAGCCCAGGATCACTTCGTCACCTTTGGCCGGGGGCAGGAACAGGCAGGCGTCTTTACTGGCGTAAGGGCTGCCGGGGCGGGCCCAGAGTTTGGCACCGCCCAGCGCGGGCACCTCCACCTGGATGCGGCTGAGTTTGCCTTCATCTTTTTTGCTGTAGCCCAGCGCCTTGCCAACCAGCAGGCTGCGCACGGCAGGCTGCTGACGGTGCAGGCCATTGAAGAAGCTGGTGCGGGTCAGTGGCAGGCCGACGAAGACGGTGGTGGTCCAGTCGCCAGGGCCCAGTTTATGGCGCACGCCGGTGACCAGATATTCGCCGTTCAGTGCCTTGGGCAGGTTGGCCAGTTCGATCCGCCCGCCAGGTTTGATATCGCAACGTCCCGGCAGGGTCAGGTTGCCTTTATAACGATCCAGTTCGCGGTACAGTGTTTCACCGGCCGCCCAGCCCTGCAGCTGGGCGGGGCTGTACTGGCAGCCGAGCAGCGGCAGCCATTCGGCATCGCGCTTGAGGGCTTTGCTGGCAGCCGCGGCATCAAGCCCGGCGGCGGGGGTGATTTTCATCCCGCTGGCTGGCTTCGGGCTGGCCTGGCCTTTGGTGTTGCTCTGTTTGGCCGCATCCCAGCTGGCGGTTTTCAGTTTGTTCAGGCTGTTGGTAATGTCGGTACTCAGATCAATACCGATCAGATCGGTAATACCAAAATCAATTTTCACCGGGCCGCCACTGAATTTATCCGGTGGCTGAATTTTCAGCGTCTCTTTACCGTTTTTATCGACCGTGGGCATCAGCAACAGTCCGCCCGCTTCGGCCCGCTGGCGGATATAGCCCCAGGCGTGCTGGTCGAGCATGGCCAGCTGTTCATGCTCCATTTTGCTGGCCGCCATATCGACGGTAACGCCGCTGGGCTTGGCCAGTTTCTTGACGACCGCATCGTCCTTGCTTTTGGGGTCAAACACCTGAGTCAGGCGCGGTTCGACCAGGCTGATCAGGGCGCTGTGGCACTGCAGGATCAGCTGGGCACCACTGTCGGTAATGCGTAACCGCTGGCCGGTGATGACACCGGCAAACACGGCTTCTTCTTTGTCTTTTTCCGCCAGCCGCCCCAGTTTGAGGATGATCGGCTTGCCGGGTTCCAGCTTGGCGTTATCAGCCGATGGGAAGTCACGGCTGGCCACGCCAACCTCTTCGATGATCACCGTTGCTTCGGGGATGTCGTGGGCCTGACTGTGACACTCGACGCTGATAATCCGCAGGGTCGGGGTGAGGATTTCGCCATCGGCGATCAGGGTGATGTCGGCTGAGCTCATGGGCGGTCCTTGCAGTGACGGTTATTTTTCCAGCGGTGGGAAAGTGATCTGGCTACCCGGGTCCAGGTTGCGCAGGCTGTCCAGCTGGTTGAACTCAGCCACGCCCACCAGGTAGACCGGGCTGCGGTAAATGGCATGGGTTTTCTGCGCCAGGGTGTCGCCACTTTGTACCAGCCGGGTGTGGGTCAGGTCGGGCGAGCTTTTGTTGGCCAGTTTATCGGCCTGTTTGGCGGCCAGATCTTCGGTGAAGCTACAGCTGATCTCGGCTACTTTGGGCACCCCGTCCGGGCCGATCAGGGTGTATTTGATGTCCATGCTTTTCAGCCGACAGTAAAATCCCCCCGCTACCCCGTTGCCCAGCCGCAATTTGCCCCATTTGAGATTGAGGTAGCGCGGTTCATGGGTGTCGCCATCCATGTTGTAGAGCGCCGCCTGTAACTCTTCGAGCTGCTTGTTGAGATCTTTGCTGACCATCCCGGTGCCGAAACTGATCAGATCGGTATAGATGCTGGTGTCGATAATAAACACCAGATCCAGCATGGCGGGGTTACCGCGCTGAAAGTTACTGCCGCCGCTGATGCTGTTGATCACGCAGGCGTTATCAATCTTGTTGGAGAGCTTGACGCTCAGGGTTTCAGGTTTGAAGTTGAGCTCAATCTTTTTTTCGTCGCTGCTGAAACTGTCGTCCGGATAGGACAGCAGCATCATCGTGGCTTCTTTACCGAGCAGTGCCATGGGTTACCACCGTTTGCTGTCCTGAAGTGCGCGGGCCATCTCGAAGGTGACGTCCTGCAGGCTGATACAGCCGCAGTCGCTCTGTTCTTTACTGGCCGGGGCCGGGCTGCCAGCCGGGCCAATCACTTCGGTGTTGATATTAAGCTGGTCGACTTCCAGCCTTGCGTTGTCGTCCATACACGGTGCCTGTGTGGGTGGGCGGCAGAGAGATTGCCCGGCGAGCCGGGCAACCGGAAAAAGGGACGGCCACAGCGTGGCCGTCAGGCGCATTGCTGCGCTAACGGCTGAGCCGGAGCCTAGATCGGCACCGGGATCAGCGTGGAATAGCTATAGCTCATGGACTCGATCATCAGGCCGTTAGTATCGGCATTGAGACCGTCCCATTCGATGCTTTCCAGAAAGGCCCTGGGTGCCAGCCAGGCCTTGGTCGGGTACGGAATGGGGGTGTCGCTGAGCGTGGCGATAAGAATATCGGTGCGCAGCAGACGCTCGTGCCAGAAGGCCTGCTCAGCCAGCTGCGTGAGCTGCAGTGGCGTGGGCAGATTCGGCATACCCCGTTTGAAGGTGAGGGTGCGTCGCTGGATAGTGGGCTTGAGCAGCCCCCAGTCCTGATCACCCGCCAGCGAGCGGGTAACTTTCAGGCCTGAGATCTCCTTAAAGCGCAAGTCCACCGGAGCGATCTGCGGCACCAGTCCTGTCATTAGCACGGCCGCGAAGCGGTAGCCCACCAGGGGAGGTGCGTCCCCCAGCAGGCTGTCAACGACGTTCATCCGCGCCTTAGTTGAAGGCGATGGTGACGTTGTCGGCCATCATCTCCAGCGTTTCAACAGCCACTTCATTGGAGCTGCCATTGAAGCTTGGTGCGGTCAGTTTTTTCGGGAAAGCATTGGTGATGGTCCAGGTCACCAGCGGTTCGTCGCCGGTTTCATTGGTCAGTGACACCGTCATATCCTTCTTGTCGATCAGGTTCAGCGAGATCTGATTGATCCAGTCGAAGAACTGCGACTTCTTGCGCACCACACCGCGTTTAAGGGTGATGTTGACATCGGATTTCTGGCCAGGCATGTGTTTTCTGCCCAGACCATCTTTATAGGTGATGGTTTCCACCCCAATGTCCAGCCCGGACACCTCGGAGAACGCCATCTGCTCATCACCCAGCGTCACCACAAAGCGGTAGACCGGGATCGGGTATTCATTTTTGATGTCATCAACTGTTGTAGCCATGGTAAAGCTCCTGTTTCAGTGCGGCGGGCGATCAGCCGGAAATGGACTTGTGAGAGAACGTCAGCACGATAAACTCTGCCGGACGAACTGCCGCCAGACCGATTTCGATGTTCATGATGCCGTTGTTGATGTCCGCTTCAGTCATCGTCTGACCCAGCCCGACATTGACGAAGAACGCCGCCTCTTTGCTGTCACCAAACAGCGCACCCTGTCGCCACAGACCTTCCAGGTAGCTTTCGATCATGGTTTTCAGTTTCAGCCAGGTGAACGGCGTATTCGGTTCGAACACCGCAAAGCCCGCAGCTTTCTGCACGGATTCTTCGACCATGTTGAACAGACGACGAACCGGCACATAGCGCCACTCGTTGTCGTTACCGGCCAGTGTACGTGCACCCCAGACCAGCGTGCCTTTACCGGTGAACGCGCGGATCGCGTTGATGGATTTACCCGCCACCGTATCCACGTTCATGGCTTCCTGAGTCGCGTTGTCGATGATCCGTGTCGGACCAACCACAGAACTCAGCGCCACGTTAGCCGGTGCTTTCCAGACCCCACGGCTGCCATCGACACGGGAGTAAATACCAGCCATCGCAGCACACGGCGGCAACGCCATGTACAGTGAACCCAGCTGAGCTTTCAGCTGCGCGTACACCGCCGTACCGGCCAGAGAGGGATCATCCATTGTCATCGTGGTCGTCGCATCCACATGGATCACCACTTTGGACTCGTCGTAGCTGCGCGCCATTGTCGTACGCAGGTACGGGTAGTACGTCGCGCCGTACTTGGTACGGTCTGTCGCCACCGGCGTGTTAGCACGGACTGAATCCAGATCATCCTGCAGGTTGTCAGGCATCATGGAATCGATCGTATCGATCAGGGCAAAGCGATCCTTCAGCTTCACACACTGGTCGATCGCCGCCGTGCCAACACCGTAGTAATGCATACGGTTATCGCCGGTCATCCGGGCGGCAGCATCAGAGGTAACCAGCAGCGTCACTTCGTCAACCTTCTCGATTGCCGCCAGCGCGACTTTGAATTCGCTGGCTTCTTCACCGGCTGTCGTCACACCGAAAGCGTCATAGCCACCGGTGGAGACCACGTAACAGGCACCGCCGCCATTGGCGAAGTAGTGGACGATACAATGGTACAGAATGAACTGTGCCATCGCGGCCGGTTTACGGGTCGGGTCACGGCTCAGCTCAACGCCGATCACGGCATTGGTGTCAGCGTCGATAACCGCATCGAACTGCTCGAAGCCTTCCATATACGGGCCGCCGAACCAGCGTTCGTACTCCAGCATGGAAGTGATACGGATTGGCTGATTAACCAGCGTTTCGCCAGCGCCATCTTCCATCACTTCGGTACGGCCGATAAACGCCGGAATGGCGGTCGCGACTTCGGCAACCGAAGGTGGGAATATCGATTTTTCCTGAATATAGACGTTAGGTGTTTTGGGCTGCATTACTGCGTCCTCTGGGAGTCGATCATTACCCCGCCCGGAGTTGCCGGGCTGCGCTGAGAGCGGCGCACACAACTGCACACCGGCGCATGACGGTGTGTGGAACAGGGGCGGGAACGGGGTGAAACGACAGTCACCACCTTGACTGGCCACAGGGGAGGAAAGGGCCGGTGGTGCTGAACCTGAGTGGGGCAAAACCAGGGTATCGCTCAGGATAGCCACTTTATACCCGCTGGCTGGGGTCTTAGCCCAGCCCCCTGGCCGCCATTGCTACACAGGCCGTGTAGAAAGCCATCGGCCCCCCGGTTTCAGCCGCTTTCCCTGACCCTTGCTCTACACCCTGATCCTCCCACGTGGGCACCCCCGTTTGCTGTGGCCACAACTGTGGCTGTTGTGGTGGCATGGCCACTGGCGCAGGCTAAGCAGTGGTGTGCTGGGCTGGCGTTCCCCGCGGCTTGTTTATCTATCTTGCTGTTTTTCAAACATAAAAAAATTAATAAACAGAACTGAAACAAAACCGGGCCACAACCTGTCAGGCCAACCTGTGGCAGATTCAGCCCAACCTGTGGTGCGCCAGAGTGGCCAGCCCCGGTGACAATGCGGGCTGCAGCAGCGATGGCCACGCTGCCACAGCCTGCCCGCCGCCTGCCCCGGCCCGGACGGTGATCAATCGCCGCAGCGGGATAACATTTAGCTATGGTCTGAGAACAGTGCAGAACCAGCATTCAGGCGGACAGGCCCGTGATCGCAGCGCCGGACCGCTCAGCGTCGCCAGCAGGGCATAACCTGGCGGTCAGCCACGGCCGGGCCGGGGAGGAAAGACTTCCCCAGGGGCAGCGCCAGTTGTGGTGCGGTGGTGGCTGCCGTGTTAATCAGCCGTCTGTTCTGTCCCTGCCGCTGCAGTCTCCCGCCGCCTCAGTCAGGGCCGCCAGTCGGCCGCGGTATTCGGCCAGCTGTTCACGCAGCTGCTGCTGGTGCTGGCGGCTGTGTTGCAGCGCGCTGTCGGCGGCATCGGCCTGCTGCTGGCTCTGGTTCAGGCGGTCCTGCAGCTGGCGCAGCTCGCTGGCCTGCTGGCCGTGGGCAATCTGCTGGGCCTGCAGTTGCTGGCGGCTGCTGTCACGTTCGTTACTCAGCTGTTGTAGCTGCTGCTGATTGAGCATCTGCAGGGCTTCGGCGGCGGCCATCCGCTCGGTGGCTTTTTGCAGTTTTTGCGCCTGGCCACGCAGGCTGTCCTGCAGCGCTTTTTTCTCCCCGCGCAGCTGTGTCAGTTGCTGTTGCTGTTGCTGATCGCGTCGCTGCTGCTGATCCCGTTCCTGTTGCAGCTGGCGGCGTTGCTGGCTCAGCTGATCGATTTCGGCGGCGGCCTGGCGCTGCTGCTGCTGGCGCTGTTCAAGTTCCTGGCTTAAGGCCTCGATATCCTGCTGCCAGTGTTGATGCTGGGCGTTAAAGCCGTGTCGCTCACGGGCCAGTGAAGCCTGGGCTTCACGCTGGGCGGTACAGCTGATCCGGCCGGCAAACTCGGCCAGCAGCTGGTTCAGTTCGGCCGACTGCTGGCCGCTGTGCAGGGCCTGCTCCAGCTGCCGGGCGTCGAGGGCTTCGCGCCATTGCTTGAGATATTTGTGCCAGGTGCTGGTACTGCCATGGCCCGCCTGCTGCTGCAGCCGGCTGGCGCTGATGCGGTCAACGGCGGTGCCGCTGTCAAGCAGGGCCTGGGCAGCTTCAAATACCTGCTGACGGCTGACGCGGGGGATCTCAGACATAGGGGCTCCAGTTTCGGGACAGGCTGAGGCCTGCACGGAGGGCTATTTTGCCGGGTTTTTAACCGTTTAAAAACTGTATTATACGGTAATTACGGTATTTGTTACGTAATAGGAAGGGTCTTTAGCGATAAAGCAAGGCGGCAGATTTGTGTGCTGCGCGCTGTTCTGGCGTGATTGTGCGCCGTTTATGGCGCTAACGACGCTGAGCGGTGGCGAAGTCTGATTCGGCCGCCTGAGGGGGCTGTACTGTCGGCTGAGGACTACTACTGAAAATGTGTCTTTTCAGTAGTAGCGTGCAGAGACGTGGGAATTCAGGACCTGAGGTGGCGGGCCTGTTATACAGTGTTTGCAGTGGTGGGGGCTGGCGGCGGGGTTTGTACTGAGATCGCGGCAGTGATTGTGCGGCAGCAGACTCTCGACGGCTGCCGCTGGATACACTGAGGCAGCCGCCGCGTTACGGCAGCCGAAAATCCGCCGCCAGGCGGGCCCAGTGCTGTTGCAGCAGGGCTTTGTGATCATCGCGCATGGGCAGCGCGGCCAGCTGTGCGGGCCAGGGGGCACCGATGCGTGTGCTCCAGGTTTCGAAGGCGGCCATGTTCAGTGCCTGACAGCGCTTCTGGCGGGCCATATTCAGCGCGGTGCCGGTTTCGTTGCGTACGTAGGCCTGGGTGGTGACGATGTCGTAGCCGGGGCCAGCCCGTGGCTGCCGTAACGGTAGAGGGCGGCACCGATCATTTCGTAGTTGGCCCGCTGGTACTTGTCGTGCGGGTAATACTGGAAAATCTGGGCGAAATATTCGGCATGAATGCGGCCCTGCTGTCAGGCTGGCCATCAGCCACCGGGCTGATTCTCGTACACCTCGTCCTGGCCGGAGTGCTTAATGGCGTCTTCACGCAACGATGAGAGCTGATCAAAGGCATTGGCGACGCGATCCACTTCTGTGCTTGAGAGTGTGATGGAGACATGACACTGCGGATTTGAGCAACTGAAAGACTGTCCTGCCAGTAGCAGGGTGGTCTCAATCGGGATTGGGTGGCTGCAGTCCGGGCAGTTGATATTGTGGTGAAAGTTCATCAGTCGGTCCTTGGTTTTGGCGCGGGTAGTGGGTTGAGGTTTTTACTGAAAATATCCAGGATGGTGGTCACGCCGGTGGGCAGTGGCAGCTGGCCTGCGGTCAGGCTGATGCTGTAGTTCGCCGTGGTGGCGTCTTTGCCGGTTTTACTCTCCTGCGGGTTCTGGCTGAGTGCGCCGTGCAGCTCAGTATCAAACTCGTGCGCTTTGTAGTCGGTTTCTATCCCCTTGGCCCGGGCGCGTCTGACGCGGTCCCGAGGGGTTTCGCGCTTGAATTCGCTGGAGCTTTTAACTTCAACCTGGAAGTCAATTTTCAGATTTTCAATGGCCAGGGTGCTGATCGGAATCAGCATCATCAGTGGCAGACTGAAGCTCATTTTTAGCGGCCGGTCAGAGGGTTTACCCTCCGGCGTGAGCACCTGACGCTCGACCTCAAACGTCACCATTACCGGGCGCAGCTGTTTGTCAGGCTCATAGTCATCGTCGGCGGCGCGTTCGAAGCAGGTTGAAAGCAGGAACTGTGTCTGTGCCTGTGCCAGCATGGCATTAGCGTCACTGGCGGCTTTCAGCGGAGCCCCGATCAGGGCCTTTAGCGGTAACCCGGAAAACTGGGTCGCGATCTGTTGTTTGCTCATTATTCGTCACCTGGTTAGCCGGGTATCTGGGCCCGCAGGGCACGCTCATACCCGTCGATCAGTTTCTTCAGCCCTTCAGGGGGCTCGTTGCCTGTTAGCGTGATCTCAAGGTTAGCGTTGGTAGATCGATTGCCTTCTACCGCCGGCGCTGAATCGTCACTCTGGCTCTTGAGGATGGGGAAGGCGACCATCAGTTTGTCGTCTTCAGTGGCACTGATCTCCAGCTCGGATGAAAACTTAACCTCGGTTATACGGGGTGAAGAGATCGGGCAGATCGCCACAATTGGCACCTGCACAGTGATCATATTGATACCGTCAGCCGTCCGGCTGGGAAACTCCATGGCGCATGTTTTAGGCCTTAAGACGGTTGTTTCGCCGGTTTCTTCATCGTCCGGGTCATCGACAGTTACCTGATCAAAAAAGCGTTTGATAAAATCCAGGCTTTCGCCTTCAACCGATTTGGCTGCATCACGTACCCCCTTGTGGACGGCACGCATTAAAGATTGAAACTCAATCATTCCTTTACCCTGCGCTGTTTATATGTCGATGGTTAAAAAAGGAAACGACTGTTGTCGTCTCCTTTGTTTTATCCGGTGTCAGTTATTAATCAACCGTCGATTATGCTTCCTTGCTATCACTCTTCAGAATAATAGGGTCAACATTTTTCATGAAAGTATTGATAATCGTCGTTACCCCGGTTGGCAGCGGCATCTGACCGGCATGTACGTCCACTTCATAGCGGGCTTTATTGGAGGCTTCATAGTGCTCCTTCTGCTTGGAAGATTCCTTGCTGGAGCTGGCCACCGAACCGCTGACTTCACAGGAGAAGAAACCGGCATTGTATTTCGCGGTAAAGCTGCCTTCGGCAGAACTTTCTGAAGACTTCTCGGTTTCACTGTCTTTGGAGGTCGAGCTGCTGACTTCCATTTCAAAGTGGACTTTGACATCGTCCACCGCCAGTGAGTTGAGCGGGATCAGGGTCAGCAGCGGCAGTTTGAAGGTACTGGTTATATCTGTACCTGGAGTGCCATCGGCCTTGATAACGGCACGGCTCAGCGTGAATTCAATGATAATCGGAGTCAGCTTTTTATTCGCTGCATCGTTCTCATCAGTGGTTTCATTAAAACAGGTGCTCAGCATAAACTGAGTCTGAGTATGGGCCATCATGGCGTTAGCATTGGTCGCCGCTTTCAGTGGTGCGCCAATCAGAGATTTCATTGGCAGGCCGCTGAATTGCTGTGCCATCGAAAGTAGTCCAGACATGTAAAGCTCCTTACGTGTTTAATTAAGTGATGACGATGCAACGTCCCTGCATCGACACCGGTAAGGTTACGGGACCACATTTTTAACCACTTGGTGTAGACGGTTATCTATAAAGTTTTTTGCTGTGTAATTAAATCAGATAATAAACCCGAATCCGTTATGAATGCGTCAGAGTGCTGTCGTCTGATTAATAATAGGCGTTTTTGTTTTATATATTATATTCATCCAGTTAGTCGATTATATTGCTATATAAACAGCCTTCACGGGGTAACACATTTTATTGTATCTGTTTCAGCGTATTACCTCAGCCCAGCGTGCTCTTGCTGTAACTGACTCTCAGCTTACCGCGTTTCCGCCGATAGTTATCAGGCAAAACGCTGCTGTTGACTGGCCGGTTGCTGAACGGCAGTCCCCTGCCTCGGGCTCAGCTTTCTCGCGTACATTTCGTCTGGATGCGCTGACTTCCATTATGGATGTGGCTGTGTTTCCATAGCATCCATTATGGATGTGCTGGCGGCGGTGCCGGTGCCCGGGTCTCTTTTATGGAGCTGAACATGTCTGCGATTCGACTGGCGTTTGCCAATCAGAAAGGTGGGGTGGGGAAAACGACACTGGCGGTGCACACCGCACTGGCGCTGGCCAAACGGGGTGACAAAGTACTGTTTGTGGACCTTGATCCGCAGGGCAATGGCACCCGCTTTCTGAGCAAGCGGGTGCTGACTGAAACCCCGGCAGAAGGGGCCGGGTATACCCGCGCCGTGGAGCTGTTTGCGCCGCTGGAGAGTATCACCCCCTGGCCGGGTGTCGACGGGGTAGCGCTGATCTGGGCCGGGCGTAACGACCGCGCGCTGAACGACAAAGGTGAAGTGCCGCTGGCCGAGTGTGTCCACCCGGCCGCCAACCTGGCGGCGGTAAGCGAGGACTATGACTGGATTCTGATCGACACCCCGCCCACCCTGAACAAGCTGCAGCTATCGGCGTTGCTGGCCAGCACCCATGTGGTGTGCCCGGTGAAACTGTCGGGCTTCGGGCTGGACGGGGTACAGGGGCTGATCGAGACCATTCAGGATGTAAAGAAAGTGGGTAATAGCGGGCTGACGTTTGTCGGCGTGATCCTTAACCAGGAAGCCACCCGCAGCCGTAACTATGCCCGCGATGTGGAAGAGCTGAAGGGCCAGATCGGTGATCTGGTGTTCAGCCAGGGGCTGGCACAGCGTCGGCCGATTGATGAGGCCTGCTCGCTGAGCAAGCCGATCTGGCGGATCTATACCGGCGCGGCACGGCCCGCGGCAAAAGAGATGCTGGGTGTGATTGATGAACTGATTGGCCGTATTGGCCGGGGGGCGTAAGTGAGTCTGGGAGATATGAAAGGGTTGCTGTCATCGATGGCCAGTCTGGAGCAGTTACAGCAGGCCCCGGCGGAGGGCGCTGGTGAACGGGTACTGGAACTGCCACTGGCGCAGGTAAAAACCCGCGCCCAGAGCCGCAAGCGCTTCCGCCATATCGACTCGCTGGCCGAGTCGATTATTCAGCGCGGGCTGATCCAGCCGATCACCGTGTTTGCCCAGGGCGATCACTATGTGATTGTCAGTGGCGAGCGTCGTTACCGCGCCTTCCAGCTGCTGGAAGAACCGACTATCCCGGCCATTGTCCGCGATGTCAGCCAGGGACTGGAACTGACCGGCATCGAGCTGATCGAGAACATTCAGCGCGATGCGCTGACCCCGTTCGAGATCGCCCATGCGCTGGAAAGCTACCGGGAACAGGGCCTGAGTCAGGTGCAGATCGGCCAGGAACTGGGCTATTCGCAGAAGTGGGTCAGCCTGCACATGGCGCTGGCTGACAGCGACAGCCGTCTGGTGGCGCTGTTTGAGCAGGAGGCGATTGTCGATGCTGAAACCCTCAACAGCCTGCGCAAGGTACTGGCCAAAGATGACAAGGCGTTCACCGCGCTGGCGTCCCGCGCTGTGGCCCATGGCCTGAGCCGGGCCGAGGTCAACCGCACGCTGGCGGCACTAAAACACCCGCCGGTTAAAGCCGCTGCAGTGAAAAAAGCCACTAAACCGGCCTGGTTCAGCGGTGTAGAGGGGGCGCTGAAACCCTTTGCCGATAACGGCCTGGGTCTGAAAACAAAATTTGATGCCAGCTCCGGCCAGGTGAAACTGGAACTGCAACTGGACCCGGCCCAGGCCGATGATCTGGAAGCCCTGGCGGCGGCGCTGGCACGGCAGTTGCGGGGGGGCTGATGATCGCCGGGAGCCTGCCTGGCAGTTCGCCCGGAATATCGCGTGCGAACGCGTAGTTACCGGCGTCTATTTCTGTCATCGCGATATTGATGCTGCTGGCCTGTACGCTGGTCGACAGAATACAGAGCAGCAGTGCCAGACATGTTGACCATGTGGCGGACGACACCGGGCCACTTGAGGCTGAGGTTTTCATCATTACATCCATTTAAGACAAAATTTAGCGCCAATCGTGAGCTAGTGACTGCGGTTACACGCGGATTTATATCAACGGTTACTGGCATCTTCGACAATGCTACAGGCTCCAGCCTTTGCCTTTGAGCGGCAACTCTGAGGCAAAAAAACCGCTGACAGCGCAGGCTGACAGCGGGGTTAAGTATCATGGGGCTGGCTTGCAGCAAGTCGGCCAGGGCCTGACGGTGACACTGTGGGGGCTAGCCGTTGACTCCCCGATACGTCACTGGTCGATGAAAAGTGATTCCTGTCTTTATGCGGTACCTATAACGTCTTGGTGTCAGGCAGGTTTGCCAGGCTGCTGGAGTATATCTCTGTCCCTGATCTATTTATTGATAGAGAGTTATCAGATGTTGAAAAGTATATGTCGGCCTGACCATCGGGGTTGTCTATTTTGTGTACGGAGCATTCTTGTGATGAAGAAAAATTCGCAAGTGAAGCAGAGTAACTGGGTAGATCACCAATAAAAATTATTTTTATAACCTTTGTCGTTGAGGAAATCTGAGCCATCTCATCCAGTATTCTGTTGGCATTGGTATCCGGCTGCATATTTTCCCCCCAACCGACGTGGCCGCCTATAAAGCTATCGTCATCAAGTACGTAAGTTATCGACATACAGCTGTCAACATTTGGAAAATATAACGTATCTCCCTGCTGTACCTGAACTATTTCCGGGTATACTGACTGACCGGATTTTTCTTCACAAGTAATATTCATTTGAGTTTCCTTCTCTATAGTTTATTAACTATTCCAGAGAGTACTTACAGCTTATTAGTTTTATTTTAACGCCTGCAGCTAACGCTTTCTTGTTAGAAAATAAGATGTACAGCTACTAATATTTCCGCGTTCAGACATTTGTCAGGTAGCATTCGATAAAGGCCGCCAGGTTCCCTTTTGTGGCCTTTATCGTGTAAAAGCACCTGATTTATCACCTGTAATACTAAACTAATGGGCTGCACAGCTTCAGCCATAACCATAGGGTATATCTATATAACCCATTGATTACAAAGGAACAGGACCCGGCCTGTTTTCACTCCCATATCCCGGTGTACCCGGCGCACCCCAGCTGATACTACTGATATACATCACACCGCTGTTGCTCTGTTGTATATTTAAATGATAATTAACACCAAGGTATAGTGTGCCTATATGCAGGCGAAACCCATTTCCCTCTGGTTCAACCTGATGGGCCCCTGCTCGTACTGAGACCTGTGCTCCGTTAATGGCGAGGGCTCTGACAAACATGGCCTGAACAGCTGGGGTAATAAACTGTCCATTGTTATTAGCCTCATTTATAACTGCATAGACTGAATTTTCGTCAGGGGTCAACATTTGAATCATCGCAGCATCGTCGGCATTCGCATGGTGGGCTGGAACTTGATTCCACCCCGCTCTAAATATTAGTGGCATAGGTGTTTCTCCAGATAGTTGGGGATTTATTTAATAAAAAATCAGGCTAAGTCGACCACTTTTCTTAGGCCAGATTACAGCATAGACTTTTTATAATATGATTCTTAAAATCACCGAACTTGCATGTTAAGAATAATGATTATGTAGAGACGTAAGGAGATGTTCCAGGGCAAATGTACGGACTTTTTAAACTGCATAAAACCCGAAAGCTGGCAGAATGAAAAGTAACGAAGGATGCGATTAATCCGCTTAAAACAGGCGAGGAATCAGCTAACGGCTCCTGCCTGTGGCACTTGTTCTGCGATTCCAGCCTCCTTTTTGCTGTCAGTTTTGTCTCTCTGTTACGGCAACGGGCCGGGGGATAGCCTGGAACACACCAGTGCAGGGGATCTGGCGGCCATGTCGAAGCGCGTTGTGATCGTGCCGGTAATGAGGGCGTGAGGGCCGTTTACGCCAGCTGGTACAGATGCAAAGCCGGGATCAGCAGGGTTTCACTGCCCTTCTCCCGCCGGGGCTGGTTGCGTGACTGTTCTGCCAGCGGGCCGGGCCAGTTGATTCGCGGTGGTGCTGGCGGATTGTGCCCGGGCCAGAGATAGAGCAACGGGCTGTGGCCCTGGCGCTGACAGCGGCGGGTGTCGCTGCCCTGGCCGATGGCGCAGTTGATGATCAGTGAGGGCTGGACCGGGCGGATCAGTGCCAGTGGCGCATCACCGGGCAGGCTGGCCAGCTGGCGGGCGATGGCACCGCTGGTCGGGCCGAACCGTTCATGCAGCAGCGCCAGCGCCTGATCCCGGCTCAGCCGTTTCTTGCTGCGCTTGCCCTGGGCCCAGCTGAAGCCGAGCAAGCGCGGGCTGTGCTCCAGCAGCGGCAGCTGACGATAGACCTGAGTCAGGTTGAGCCGTTGCATACCGGCCTGCTGCAGTGCCTGCTGGATGGCTTCGTGGCGGCCATGACGGGCCTGCAGCAGGCTGCTGAGGGTGGCATTGGGGTTACCCTCGCGGCGCAGGGTCGCCAGCTGGCGCTGAAACTGCTGTTTATGCTGATTGAGCTGGCGGGCCAGTGTCAGGCTGTTGTGGCTGACCGCCAGCGCGCCGGCCAGTCGTTCGGCTTTGCGGCCGTCGCCACTGTGCTGATGCCAGTATTGCCCCAGATGGTGGCTGATGTGCTGGCGGGCAGCATCGGCCGGTACATCCGGGGCCAGCCATACCGGCCAGTGCGGGGGAGTGCTGTTGATGGCTTGCGTCAGCTGCTGACTGAGCTGGCGAATTTGCTGAAAGCTGTCGATGATATCGATCTGCACGGCGGTACCAGTCGGGTAAAGGGCCGGGCATTAACATAACAGAGCAGGGCTGGATCAGCAGTATAATTATGCCATCATCCGTTTTTTATCATGAAATCATCGACAGCCCGCTGCCGCTCTGCCCCCATGCTGCGATGAAATACTCGATTTACCTATTATTAACCTTAGCTCTGTCCCTTTCTCTGCCGCTAAACAGAACGTTAACAGTTCAGGGGGCTGGTTCTGCTGGCGCGAGATGGCCTTCTTCGTCGGCGGGCTTGCTCTGTTACGGCCGTCAACGGTCCTGTGAGAGACGATCGAGAGATATTCATGGATTGGGGCCGGTCAGCTCTTGCACTGCACTCAGGGATGCTCAGGAGCTTGTGCAGGACTGTCGTTTTGGCGTTTTGTAACGGACAGAGGATGATAAATTCATCATCCGCCTGTTTGATGTTTGTTGTTTATAGTTCTTGTTTATAGATCCTGTTTATAAAGAGTTTATGAGAATCGCTGAGAGCCCCGTATGACGGGGCCTGTGGCGGTGCTATTGCAACACTTCCTTGTCACAGTGAAACGCTTCCTTGTCATAGCGCAGCGCTTCCTTGTCACAGTGAAACGCTTCCTTGACAACAAAGCAACAAAACCCTGGCATCAGTGCAACGTTTCCCTGGCAGATCAGCCGTTTTCCGGTAACAATGGCCGGTGGGCAAGGCGAATCCGGTCTGGAACAACGTTTCCTTGTCATTACCCCGGTTAATGCAACGAAACCCTGGCACTGGGGGCCGGTTTTGCCGCTCAGGGTAACGTTTCCTTGTCAGTCTGGCCTCGAATAGCGGCTTTTGCCGCGTTTGTCGGCCTGACTGGGATTCAGTTGGCGGATTTGCAACAATGCCTTGTCATGGCGCGTCGTGCGGCCCCGGGATGAGCTGGATCAGTGGGCTACAGACCTCGTCATACGGGTTTGCCCGGTTATCACGGGGCTATCGATCGGCTGGCGATGGTCAGTCTGGTCGACTGACGTGGAGCGGACTGACAAGGAAATGTGCTGCGAGGGCGGGACGGCTGACAAGGAAACGTGCTGCGAGGGCGGAACGGCTGACAAGGAAACGTGCTGCGGGGCGGGACGGCTGACAAGGAAACGTGCTGCGGGGCGGGACGGCTGACAAGGAAACGTGCCGTGATGGCGGAATGGCTGACAGGGAAACGTGCTGTCGGGGTGGCGGGTCGTGATCAGGGATAACGTTACTCAGCCGCGAGGACGGTGGTTACGAGGGGATAGGTAAAGGATGGCTGCGCGCTGAAGGGCGTGGCGGTCACTGAATCATGGCGCCTGAGCGTTGTGTCTGTGGAGTTGATGAGGGGGGGTAATGGCACAGGATGATGAGATTGAGCTGGTTCAGGCTGCGTCGGGGCTGTGGCACAGTGCCGAGCCGCTGTCGGTGGCCGAGCACAGTGACCCGGATCAGCCGGATCTGTTTCCGGCCCGCAGCGATGAGGATGCCATCAGTCGCTATTATGTCTACAAGCGGAATGAGCTGATTCATGGCTCTTATACCCTGTCGACCTTTGGCCTGAAGACGCTGTCGGTGCTGATTTCGCGGATTGACCCGCGGGCCAGCGAGGGTGAGATGCCGGTATTTGAGATGTCGGTGATCGAGTTTGCCCGGTTGATGGGCGTGTCGCGGCAGCGGGTGTATGAGGTGATTGAGCAGGTGACTGATGAGTTGCAGTCGCAGTTTGCCCGCTTGCCATTACGCGATTTTGAATATGAACAGGCGGTGCAGGCGGAACGGACGCAGGCCCGGACCGAGGGCCGTGAGGTGCGGGCGATCGCCCGGCCCAAACCTGATCCGCGCAGTTTTATCAAAGTGTCCTGGTTTGATTACAGCCGCTATGACCAGAACACCGGCAAGATCTCGTTTGCTTTCCACCGTGATATGGCACCTTATCTGCGCGATTTCTCCGGTTTTTTTACCAAGTACAGCCCGCAGGCAGTACTGGGCATGCGGTCGTTCTATTCGATCCGCCTGTATGAGATTTTTCGCAGTTTTCTGTCGCTTAAAAGCACCCAGGGTGGCACCCGTGAGGTGTTTCGTACCCTCAGTTACACGGAGCTGCGCGGCCTGCTGGATCTGGGCGACAAGTACCCGCGCCTGTCCAGTTTTGAAACCCGGGTGCTGCGCCAGGCACAGAAAGAGCTGGCCAGCACGGATCTGACGTTTGAGTACAGTTTTCCCGAACGCAAGACGGCCGGTTCCCGTGCCAAAGTTACCCGTATCTGTTTCCATATTCGCTCGCTGGCGGTGCCGGCGGCGCTGGCAGAGGGGGTGGCCGAGGCACCGCCAGCGAGCGTTGTGCTGGCCGCCCAGGTGCGCAGTGATCTGGTGGCCCAGTACGGTGAGGATCAGGTCAGCCGGAATCTGCTCTATGTCGCCGGTGAGCTGGCGGGCGGGTTCCAGCCCAGTCATCCGGAGCGCTTTGCCATTTCCTGTATCCGCAAGGATATTGAGGCCACCGGCGGCGCGCTGAATCCGTTTAATTACACGGAAGTGGCCCAGCGGGCGTTTGTGACGGAACGGCTGTCGAAGATGTGGGATACCCTGCCCGCCGAGAGCCGGTCCGAGTTTGTCGAGCACCGCTTTCGTCAGGGTCTGGTGGCGCAGATGTATCAGCAGTATGCCCGCGAGACGGCGCAGCGTTCGGTCAGTGCCACCATTATGGACGATTTGCAGCACGGTGATACTGACTGGTAACGGCTCAGAAGGTGATGCGGGCGGCCAGATCGCGGGCGTCGTCCTGTTGCAGCCGCCGCAGGTAAAGCTCGGTGGTGCGGATGTCGCTGTGACCCAGCGCCAGCTGGATGCTGGCCAGTGATTCGCCCTGGCGTAGCAGCCAGCTGGCGAAGGCGGCGCGCAGTTCATGTGGTGAACGTTTTGGCTGGCCAGCCTGCTGGCAGCGTTTTTCCAGGATGTGCCGCACCCCTTCGGCACTGAGCCGCTGGTCGGTGGTGTCGTCTCCGACGCGGATACGCACGAACAGTGGGCCGGGCTGTGCCCCGCGCACTTCATCTATCCACCGGTTCAGCGCCGCCTGCGCCTGTTGCGACAGGTAAACCCAGCGTTCCCGATTCCCCTTGCCCAGTACCCGAAAGCCGCCGCTGTGGCGGTCGATCTGTTGCAGATTGAGCGACACCAGTTCGCTGCGTCGCAGGCCGGTGCTGATCAGCAGGGTCAGCAGGGCGCTGTCGCGGATACCGGCCACGCCGCGGTCCTGCTGACACTGCACCAGCAGCTGGCCGAAGGCGTCTTTTTCCAGTAACGGGCGCGGCTGGCGGCTGCCGGGAATGCGGCGGATGTGGCGGATCTGCTGATAGTCTTCGACCGGCATCAGTCCGACCTGCCAGGCAGCCTGGGCGACCTGTTTGAGGGCGGCCAGGTAGCTGTTGATGGTGCGCGGTGACAGCCCCCGGCCCTGTACCTGACGGGCCTGGGGATGATGGTTGATCCGCAGCGAGCCCTGTTCGGTCATGTGATGTAGCAGGGCATCAATATGGGCTTTGCGCAGCGCCGCCCAGGGGCAGTGGCCCAGGTCGGCATAGCCGAGGAAGGCGGCAACGTTGTTGAGGTAGCTGGCCATGGTCCGCCGACTGCTGAGGCGGGTCAGGCTGTTGAGGTAGCGCAGCGCCGGGTTGGCGGCAGGCTCGATCACGGGGCTGGGCAGGGGCGCGGGGATCATGCTGGGCTCGGCTGGGGATAAGTGCCCATCTTCAGCCATTCGGCGCACCGGAGCAAGCCCCCGCGAGTGGTGATACGCAGGCGTATAACAGCCCGGGGCGACTTTATTCAGCCTTATACCGCCTTTTCCACCGCTGTGGCTACGTTATACGCAGGCGTATAGTACCGGACCTACAGATCGGTGGTGTTGCGGCTGAAGTTGCGAGACTGGAAGGCGCTGCTGTGGGTCGCCTGGCCGGGGTTGCTGATTACTTTGGTTTTGGGCACCGGAAACAGCTGCGCAACCCAGGCCTGGACGCTACCGTCGGGCTGGACAATATAGTTGATGTTGGCGAACGCGGTGTGGGTGAGTTCGTCGCTGGCACCGCCGCCAGCCTGCTGGGTAGAGACAAAGCCAACGTCATAATCCCCGGTCAGCCGGTTGCTGTAATAGATGTACATCGGCATTTTTGGGATCTGATTCATTGGTGGGCTGCCAGCGGGTTTGCCGCTGAGCCATGTCACGCCGGTGATGCCCCAGGTTTGTTCAAAGTTGTTTTTGGCATCGGCATAGCTGTGGTCTTCCCAGCCTGCGGAGGTGAAACGGGAGCTGTCTTTGTAGGCCGGAATATCTTTGGCCTGGGTGAGCGGGTCGACCATCAGGCTTTTTTTGGTGACTGGGTCTTTATGATGACGCTGGTCGATGTTGGCCGGGCTGTTGTCGGCGCCGTGGCGGCTGTAGCTGTGGTAGGCGGGGTCATTCTGTTCGCGGTAGATATTGCGCTGGCGGGCATAGTAGTTCCAGGGAAACCAGTTGGCCCGGCGCATATACAGGGCGTCTTTGAAGCTCTGGCTACCTTGATAGCTCAGGTAGTCAACGGTGCTGGTTAGCAGCTTTTTGGGTTTGAATGTTTGCATGATGTTGCCTCATTGCAGGGGTGTAGACAGTGGGATGGGTTGCTGGCGTTAAGGGCGGGCGTTATTGCGGGGGCTTATAGCTGAAAATTCCCCCGGGCGCTGTCGAAGGTGTCATTGCCTGGATCCGCCGTGCCAGGTGCTGGACCTGGCAGGGATCGGGCAGGGATCGGGTTTATAGCTGAAAATTCCCCCGGGCATTTTCGAAGCTGTCATCGCCCGGGTCAGTTGTGCCAGATTCTGGATCGGGTCTGGTTTATAGCTGAAAATTCCCCCGGGCATTTTCAAAGGTGTCATCAAGGTAGCGTGCCAGGTCGCGGATATGCACCAGATAGGGGGCCTGGCGGGTGTCGCGGGCTTTGATGACCGGGAACGGCAGTTCGTTGCGCCGGGCTGCTTCGCGGGCATTTTTGTGGCACAGGCCGAGCACTTCATCACAGCATTCAGACAGGTTGATGACGGGTTTCTGGTATTTTCCGTAAAGCATCAGTTCCGTAGTAAGCATCGGTATTTTCCTGATCGTCGGGTTATTGCAGGGTGGGTTCGGGGTCGGGCAGCAGCGGGCTGAGGCCATAGCTTTCCAGCGCGCGGATTGACAGGCCGCTCATATGGGCGCAGCGACGGCCGTCGATGCGCCGTTCACGGTCGTCATGTGCCTTGTCGAGGATGCCGGCGCGCAGCAGCTGCTTTTTCAGTACCCGGTCGGATTTGATCGGCAGGGCATCGTACTTGCTGCGCAGGGCCGGGGTCTGACTCAGGTGCTGCATGATGTGCGGGGTGCGGATGTACAGGTACCAGTCGTCGGCGGCCTGTTCATAGCGCCAGGGGTGCTGGTAGTGATCGGCGTCCAGCTCGCCGAGGATGATTTCCATAATCCACACCCAGGGTTCGCGTTCATTGCCGGTTTCCAGTACATGGCTGTTCATGGTCTGCAGCAGGTCGGGCATAAAATCGCCCAGCTCCACGGGCAGCTCAGCGAACTCGCACAGCAGCTGCCAGCCGGTGGCCAGCGCGGCGTAGTTGCCGATCATCCGGCTGGCCCCGGCAGCGTCGGCGGTGGCGGCACTGTGTGCGGTGCAATGTGCCTGTTGTTGCTGATGCAGCTCGCGCACCCGCTCGGGGCTGAGCTGGACGAGGAAGTCGAGCCAGCGGCGCAGCGGAAAGGTGGGCAGGCTGTCGTCCAGCAGCGGGCCTTTGTGGCGCAGTTCGGTGCGTACCACCTTGCCCAGCAGCGACTGCACGGGCACATCTTCACCGGCCAGCAGTACCGGCGCGCAGAGTACATATTCGGTCAGTTCGGCACCGCGCCGGGTGACGCTATACTGGTAGGTTTCCTGCAGCAGGGCAACGGCCCGGTCGATCATTTCGCCCCGCCGGGCGGACAGTTCTTCCCAGCCGACCGGGTGCGAGCTGTGGGCCACGCTGGTGACCAGCCGAAATTCGGTCTGCAGGCTCTGGCCGGAGAACATGGTAAAGCCGATGGTCCGTTCCAGCCGTTTGATGAGGGTGGATTTACCGGCGCCTTTGTCGGCCTGCAGGATCATATGGGGCCAGAAGCCGAGGATGGCTTTGAGGTGGCCGGCCAGGCTCCAGGCCAGTAGCAGGCAGGCGGCGTTCTGGCCGAAGGTGCGCTGCCAGGCACGGATCACGGTGCCGGCATCGCTGGCCGGGCCGGTGGGAAAACGCAGGTTGTGGTAGGGGCACTGTTTTTCCGGCTCGGTAAAGTAGCAGTCAGGCCCTTCGTTAACGGTCAGCTGACCGCTGCGCCAGGCCAGGCCGACAAAATTGATGGCATCGCGGCCGCCAATGTCGGTGGCCCGTTCGAGGATGTTGAGCAGCCGGCTGAACTGGGCCGGTTTGTAGATGGCGCCGCCAAAGCCGCGCCAGCGTTCGGGGTTATACAGCTGTTCGTCGGTGAACACCTGGCGTTGCAGCCGGGGGCCGTGGCGGGCGGACTGGACGCTGGCGGCGAAGACGATGGTGGGCTGGTTATCGTCGCCGCCCTGCAGGGTGGCGGTGGCGCTCTGGATGCGGATACGTGACAGGGCGGCGACCCGAAAACCGCACAGATCTTCGCTGTGCTGGCGCTGTTCGCCATCGCGGCTGCTTTCCGGGCGCTGAAAGCTGGTGAAGTCGGGCCGCACCTGAAACTGGCCGTAGCGGGCGAAATCGTGGTCGGGCAGCCACAGCCGTGCCTGACCGCGACCGCCGTCGGCCGGGACGCCAGGGATCAGCCAGGGTTGCAGGGTGGTGATGGCCTGGCGGACGGCGTCATCGCCGCGCTGGCACAGCAGGTCGTTGAGGTCGTTCAGTTCTTCCCAGGGGCGATGGTCGACCAGGTGGGCGGCGATATTGTGGCGCAGCAGCTGCTCATGCAATGCCCAGCTGGCCCGGTCACCGGCGGCATAACCGCGGTGAGGGCCACTCTGGGCGGGGGCATCATTATCCATGGCGATGATGATGGTTTTACCCGCCAGCGCCTGCCAGTCTCGGGCCTGCAGGTTGCTGGCACCGAGCAGGGCCAGCGCGCTCCAGCCCTGGAAGCGACGCTGGTTGACGATGGCGCTTTCGACGCTCAGCGCATTGATGGCGGACTCGACCAGCACCAGGGTGTGGGCGGCCTGAATATTGCCCGGATTGGTACACCAGAAGGTGTCGGTTTTACTGCCGTGACAGTGGTTCTTAACGCCGCCGTTGAGGGCCGGGTCCAGGTAGCGGTATTCCACCGCCTGAACCTGGCGGCGGCTCAGGTCGCGGCAGATAAAAGCGGCGGCAGGACCGCCGTGAAAGGTGTCACCGGCCGGTTTGCTGCTGGTGTAATCGGAGTAGCCCAGGCTTTTGCTGGCGATGGCGTAGTCCAGCACAGCGTCGGCGATGCCGCGCACCTGGCCCAGCCAGTCACGGGCGGGGCCGGGGTTGTGCTGGCAGCGTTCCGCCAGCCAGCTTTCGCGGCTCTGCTGGATCGGGCTCCGGGCCGGGCGCGGCTCGCTCAGCCGGAACTGTTCGCGCAGCCAGCGGCTGGCTTCAGCGACGCTATGGGCCATGCCGCTGTAGAGCACCAGATCAATGCAGCTGCCGCCTTCATCGGTGGCGTGATCTTTCCAGCGCTGGATGCCATTACGCACGTACACCGACACGGAAGCGTGGCGGTCGTCACGCAGCGGCGAGTGGTAGCTGGCGTTGCCGGCCCGGCTGCGGCTGGCACAGCGCATGCCCAGCAGAGCCGCCAGTTCGTTCAGGTCGACCTGCTGTTTGAGGCTGTCCAGGCCGTTCATAGTGGCGGCCTGTGGTACACAGGGAGGGTGAGTGGGGGGCCGGTAACCGGCGCTGGATGGAACATGGTATTAACCTCCTGATATCAGACTGCAGGCACAGCGAGTCCCTGCCGGTCTGTTGCGCAACAGCCGGTGGGCGCTGATTGATATGGGGGTTCAGGCCTGGTGCAGGGCCTGGTGTTGCTCTTTGCGGCGCAAGGCGTCTTCGATCAGCAGACGGGCCATCTGCGATCGGCTGCGCTGATCGTTGGCGGCCAGTTGATCGAGCCGTTCCAGCATTTCCCGGGGGACGCGAAAACCGAGTACGGTTTCGCCGATAACATCTTTTCTCATCGCAGTGACTCCACATCCATTGTTAGCGATTATTCATCTTCCTTATCAATGCCGGGCATTGATGGGCGTACAGTAATTCCTTTTTTTCGGGATAACAACAAGGTAAACCCTTTAATAACGGGTATTTACCGCGCAGCAATGACTGTGCCTGGTCCCATGGTCGCAAGACTGCCAAACAGCTGTTTTATACGTAAGCGCTGCGCTGTTGAACCGGCTATTAAGTGCAACGGCAGTAAAATTAAACATTGTTCGATAGTAACTCTGGCTGCCGGGTCAATCGGTCGAGGCGGTTGTGGTGGTGCTGTGCTGTGCTGATGACAGACCAGAGTTCAGGTAAATTTAGGAAAAATTCTTATAATTTTCTGCCAGTTTTCTGCTTGTCGGCCGCTGCCCGGTGCAGAAAAAGGCCTGGTGCTGCGGATGTTGCGGTGGTGCCGGTTACGCCGTTGTACATTGTTAACACGGGGGCTTACCCTATGCTCCCCCTGTATTGAGTATGAGTCTGATTGCCCATGGAGTTGTTCAGTCACCGCCTTGGCCACTTGCTGGCCGGTCGAAAAATCCACCCCTGGGGGGCCGCGCTGGGCGTCTCCAAAGGGGCTGCGGAGACGATGAGTAAGGGCCAGGTGCCAGGCGCGGAAATTCTGCGCCTGATCCGCTATCAGGAAGGGGCCAGCCTGGGCTGGCTGGTCACCGGCGATGGTGCGCCCTTTGTGCTGGAGCACTGCGATCAGGCCCAGGTACTGGCCGATGCGCTGGCCGATGAAGCGCAGCAGGGGCCACTCACGCTGCACCTGTTCTATGCTGACGCTGGCGGCGGCCAGGTCTTGCTGCTGACCCGGCCCGGCCAGTTACAGTATCGACAGCGCCGGCTGGCTTATCGGCACGCCCGGCTGTGGACGCTGGCTCTGCCTGAACTGCCCGCTGAACTGCAGGCCCACTGTCACCAGCATGACTGGTTATGGCATGACTGTGACCAGGCACTGCTGGGCCAGCTGCAGGCGGGCCAGCTGGGCCCCTGGCTGTTGCTGGACTCGGGTCGCCTGCCCCCTCCCGTGCCGCTGGCTGACCCGCTGGCACAGTTACAGCTGGCCGTGCATAAGGTGCCCTGCGGGCTGATCTCGACGGCGCTGATGCGGGCGGTGATCCAGCTGGTTGATGATACCGCTGAAGAGCAGCAGCTGGCGCTGGATGTGGCGCAGCGGGCGCGGGTGTATACCGCGGTGTATCGCCATGCGCAGCGGCTGCAGCTGGGGGCTGATGCACTGGCCGGTGAGTCGCTCCAGGCACTGTTTGAGGTGGTGATATGATGATGCCTTAGCGCGGTGTCGCTCCGGGCCCTGGCTCGTTGTCGGCCGGGTTGAACCAGTCCTGCTGCCAGGCAATGCCGTCCAGTTTACAGCAGGCACAGGCGGCCAGCCGTTCCACCGGGTCGGCGGTTTGCCAGGCGGCCAGATAACGCAGCAGAATGGCTTCGGCCTGTTGTTGACGCTGATTCCCGGGGTACTGCTTTTCGCTGAGCTTCATTTGTTGTTCTCCCTGTTATCCTGAAATTTTTTCCGACAGTTACAGGCGACACCCACTGGCTGCAAGGGCGATCGAGCGCTGGACTGATGCCGGTCATCATGGGTCCGGTTGAGCTGGACAGGTGCGCCTGAATTCCAGTTGAGTCAGAGATGAACAGCAGACAGCGACGTGCCTGGGAAGCCAGGGAGATGGCCGGGTTAAGTATTCCTCAGGTGGCGGTGGCCCTGGGTAAAAGCCGCAGTACCGTACACGCCTGGGAGGCGAACAGCAGCCCGCGTACCGCTGATGATATTGTCGCCCTGTGCCGGTTGTATGGCATTACCACCGACTGGTATCTGGAGGGGCGGGGGCCGATGCGCCGGCCCCGCACTGTGGCCGGGCAGGAACGGGATAACCTGGTGGCTGCGCTGGAACGGTTAAGTCCGGCGCAGCAGGCAGCGCTGGCGCAACTGGTGCAGACGATGTTGCCCTGACAGAGCCTGGCTGGGCGTTATACCGACTTATCCACGCCGGGCCGGACTTTATACCGGCCCGGCGGGCTTTATACCGGGGTTATACGCCGCGCCAGACAGGGTTACAGATCTTTATACACGGCAATGATTTTGCCGTCAGCAGCGCTGAACAGTGCCTCGACGCCACCGCCGGTGCTCTGGGCACTGGCCCACTGGGCTTCGGTGACAAAATGCAGCAGGGCATCAGCGTTGAGGTGGGTGAGGGCATTGCCATTGCCCTTGAATGTGGCGGCTTCGACCTGGCCCAGGCTGGTGATATCACCGGCGGCAGTGATATCGGTGTCAGTGCTGATAGTGCCACTGGCGTGCAGCGAGCCCTGGCTGATGATTTCGGTGCTGGCCGTCACCGATGGCGCGCTGAGGTTGCCCAGCGCACTGATATTCGCCGCGCTGTGGATATCACTCTGGGCCTGAATCGCACCGTCAGTGCTGATGGTGCCACTGGCGTGCAGCGAGCCCTGGCTGATGATCTCGGTGCTGGCTGTCAGCGATGGCGCGTTAATTGTGCCGGTGCTGTGGGTCTCGCCATTAATCTGCAGACTGATCGGTCGATCAGGGTTGCTGCCGGTCAGTGTCAGGGCATCGGCGCTGAGCATGCCGGTGCCGCTGATATCACCATTGATCTGCAGGCTGATCGGCCGTTCCGGATCACCGCTGCCGTTCAGCGTCAGGGTGTCGGCGCTGATGTTACCGGTGCCGCTGATATCACCACTGATCTGCAGACTGACAGGCCGTTCCGGATCACCGCTGCCATCCAGCGTCAGGGTGTGGCGGTGCAGTTCGGTCGGCAGCTGGCTGTTGTCGGCGTGGCCTTGCAGGTGACTGAAGTCCAGCGTGGCGGGAAGCTGCTCAGTACTGAGCTGGCCGTTGAGATGGTTAAAGCCGACGCCGACCGGGAGCTGGTCCAGGGCGAGGTGGTTATTGAGATGACTGAAGGTCAGGTCATCCGGCAGCTGGCCGCTGCCGAGTTTGTTGCTGATATGGCTGAAGGTCAGATCATCCGGCAACTGTGTGCTGCTCAGTTTGTTGCTGATATGACTGAAAGCCAGATCAGTCGGTAGCTGGCTGCTGCTCAGTGTGCTGCTGAGATGACTGAAGGCCAGATCGTCCGGCAGCTGAGCGGTGGTGGTTTTGCCGGTCAGATGACCGAAGTTCATATCCAGCGGCAGGTGGCTGCTGTTGAGCCGGCCGACGTCAATCTGACTGGCGTTGCTGGCGAAATCGATCAGTGCTTCGAACTGGGTCTGGGTGGGAACATCGCCCGCTTCAAAATACTTTCTGATCTGCTCTTTGGATGCGGTGGTAGCCATGAGGGTTGTCCTTGCTGAGATAATGGGTTGGGTGGGTCCGGTTACAGGCCATCCACAGGGATGGCGGCTGAGATCAGGGGCTGGCCCGGGGTCAGACCACGGCGGGCAGATCGGTGCGCAGGGCCAGCTGCAGTATCTGGTTCCAGGCCTGCTGTCCGGCGGTATTGCTCAGGGCGCCAAACCAGTCCCAGCCCAGCCAGACCACTTCGCCGTCGCCCCAGGGCATATGGCACAGGGCACTGCCAGCGACGTGGTTGTAAATTGACTGGCTGCCGGCAGGCTGGCCGCCGATGATGGCCGCCGTGGCATCCTGGTGAGCCAGGCTGGCCGGTGCGCTGGCGTAGCGCTTGCCATAAACGCGGGTCAGGGTGCCAGCGCCCATGTCTGCCAGCTGCAGGTTCCAGCCAAACAGGCCGTTGAGTAAGGTCATGGTATGACCGGTGTAGCAGCACAGCAGTCGCCCGCCGTTGTGGACATAGTCCCGCAGCAGGGTCCGGCTGGCGGCACTCAGCGCACTGTACAGATCGCCTTTTTCCAGTTCCGGTATCAGCAGGCTGCGGCCGCCCACCAGGGCATCCCCCAGGCCGTTGAGGCTGATATCGGTAAAGGTATGCACGGCCAGCCCGGCGTCGCCGAGCAGCTGCGCCATGTTACTGGCTTCAGCACCGGTTTCGCCCGGTATGTAGTCGACGTAGCTGGTGTTGGCCAGCAGTGCAACCTTGCCGCTGGTCAGGGGCTGTCTCTTATACACATCTGACGCTGCCGACGAAGAGGATA
>OJDH01000182.1_pt1 | contig 46248 bp, 28 predicted proteins | sample 1592761 | NCBI WGS metagenome assembly OJDH01 (sample SAMN05416855, study PRJEB24817) | seawater metagenome | isolation source: Sea water | place: Canada:Atlantic | collected 2013-11
CGTCGGCAGCGTCAGATGTGTATAAGAGACAGTTATTACTCTATTTACACTATGGAATGACTTTTTGTAGTAAACAAACCAACAAAAGGCTGTTTAACTAAAATTAACAAACCTGATTAATCCGCTAAAAAGAATTCGATTCACTCGATTCCACCGGTATCGACTACCCATACAATTTATCCGTTATCTGACCGTTTGTAAGACGAAGATCAGCGATTTATCTACCATATTAAATGGTAAATGAAATCGCAATAATCTCTTTCTCTTGTGGTATTTAAATCGGGGGGAGTGATGGCTTACACAGTTAGCTGTTTCGTCACTGGAAGGTCTCGTATTCGGATCCCTGAAGCGGCAAAGATGGCATTAGTCAGACTTGGCGCAACGGGGGGAACACCCGGCTCGCCAACACCACCTGGTGGTGCATCAGATGCAATAACCGTCACGTCGATGTCTGGGCATTGAGTCATTCTCAACATCGGGTAATCATGAAAATTTGATTGCTGAACTTTACCCTCTTTAAAGCTTATCTCTCCCATCATGGCTAAACTCAAACCAAACATAATCGCCCCCTCGGTTTGAGATTTTACCCTGTCAGGATTCACCACTGTCCCCGCATCGATGGCCGCAACCGCGCGCAACACTGTGAGCTTTTTATCCTTATCTACCTCCACCAGCAAGGCTACGGCAACAAACGCAGCAAAACTTCGGTGGACAGCAAATCCCCAGGCTTGGTTCTCTTTAGGCTGGATCCCTTTTTTCATCCCATGTTCAACGGCGTCAATAACACCGTGATAACGTTCAATATCGACGGGGTGACGGGTTAACTCTTCACCATAGTTACCATATTTAAAGCCTTGATCAACAAACATCTCTTGTCGCGACTCTCCCAATAACTCACGCCACATTTGCGTGGTGGGTTTATCCGCTTTTACCGCAAGCTCATCGACGAAACTGCCAATACCAAATCCATGCTGAATGTTACACACCGATCGCATCCAACCGATACGAGTATGCGCTTTTGCCTCTACGGTCTCACAACGCAAACTCTTCACCGCCAATGGCACATCAACAAAGCCTAAATCGACTTCCCAACCTGCTGGATAGTCGGCGCCTTCAGCAAATGTAGAACCGATACTCGGGAAGCCGGTTCGTTGCAGCATCGCTTGTGGCATCTTGTCATCGCCCAGTTTGGCCTGATACAACTGAGCGCTAATCGCATGTAAGTAGCCGTTTTGAATATCATCTTCGCGACTCCAGCACACTTTTACTGGCGCCTTAATCTGTTGTGACAATAGCGCTGCTTCAGCGCAGTAATCAGGCTTAGATTTACGCCCAAAACCGCCACCGAGCAAGGTCACATTCACTTTTACCTGCTCCTCTTTTAACCCCAGATACCCTGCAACATTCTGCGCTGCACTTTGCGGTGTCTGGGTTGATGCCCAAAGCTCACAACCCGCATCGGTAACACTTGCCGTCGTCACTGGCGGCTCCATTGGTGCGTGGGCGAGATAGGGAATGGTATAAATCGCCTTAATGGTTTTATCCTTTGGCCAATCACTATTCTCCTCTCCCAGCTGCCTTACTATTTTGCCCGGAGATTGCACCTTTTCTACTAACTGCTTAAGAAATGCCTCTGAATTATGGGTATCATTGACTGAATCGCTCCAGGTAATATTTAAGGCTTTACGCCCTTCAAGTGCACTCCATGAGTTCGTGGCAATGACGGCCACACCGCCCAAAGGTTGAAAACCCGGTGCCCCTTTAGGCGCAGGAAGACGGATCACATCAATCACCCCTGCTACCTTTCTTGCTTTACTGTCGTCTAACACCTTAACTTCACTGCCCCACACAGGCGGGCGGATAATACTGGCGTAACGCATCCCCTCTAATGTGATGTCGTAACCGTATTTTGCCTCCCCTGTTAATATCGCCTGCATATCCACAATTTTGTGAGACTTGCCGATATGGGTAAAATCATTAGGTGACTTTAAAATAAGGGTGTCGACTTGCGGTAATGGCACCTGAGAGGCCGCATGGGCTAACTCGCCAAAACTCATCATCTTGCCTGATTGAGTGTGGAGCACCTGATTATTGGCTGTACTCACTTCTGACAGTGGCACCTGCCATTTATCGGCTGCGGCTTGTTCGAGCATGGTTCGGGCCATCGCGCCCATCTCCCTCATCTTGTCAAACCCCTTACGAATGCTGCGGGAACCGTCCGTATTTTGGCTGCCATAGCGTTTATCGGCGAGCCCCTGAACCACAACAACCTTGTTCCAGTCTGCACCCAGTTCATCAGCTAACACCTGAGGGATCCCCGTACGGATCCCTTGCCCCATTTCAGAGCGATGGCAGGTCAGGTACACCTTGTCATCTTCGCCTATAGCGATAAAAAGATTAAGTCGAGCATCTTCGCCTTGCGCCATTGCCATTGGGCTCCAGCTCAGTCCTGTTGCCCCTAGTGCCAAACCGCCCCCCGTTGCACCGAACAGTTTAAGCACATCTCGGCGACTAAAATTTTGCACTGCTGTAAAGGAAGGATTCATGACCTCTCCTCCTGTGCAGATACTGACAAAATAGCGGCTTTTATACGGGTATAGGTACCACAACGACAGATATTACCAGACATAGCGGCATCGATATCAGACTCATTAGGTTGACGATTCTGACTCAATAACGCGGCAGCAGACATCAGTTGTCCCGACTGACAATAGCCACACTGTGGCACTTTATGCTCAGACCAAGCGTTAAGTAATTCATCGGCTTTTAACCCTTCAATGGTCGTCACTTGCTTACCTTGAACTTGCTTTAAACTGGTTAAACAGGCTCTAGCGGGTTTGCCATCAATATGAATCGTACACGCTCCACATAACCCAGCACCACAGCCATACTTGGTTCCGGTTAGCCCTAGCATGTCGCGTACAGCCCACAAGATGGGCATATTAGGATCGGCATCAAGCTGAAATTGTTTACCGTTAATCGTCAGTTTAAGTTCATTATCTGGCATCGTTCACTCCATGTAAGGCTAAATGGGCAAAGCCTCGTTATTATTATTTCTGATCTACCGCAGGCACAGTTTTTATGTTTCAGCTTGAGTCACAAGCCATTGTTCCAATTCACTGCGAGTATCAATATCCAATGCAGCACTGCTCATCTCAACAGTGTGCAATTTCCCCTCTAGGTTAAGCGCCGCTAATATCGACTTAGCGCCACTGTCACCGGTCAGGGCGGTTAACTTGTCAAAATCATCACGACAAAATATGGCTGGCACAGAAAGCTGTTTCTCAAAAGTGGCACAAACACGAGAGGGCTCGCCTTTTACATCAAGTAAATTCAGATACTCTTCAGCCGTAATAGCCACTTGATCAGCCAGGGCGATAAACAGAGAGTCGCGATCGGCTTTCTCGGCATAATCGACAGCCTGAGCAATGGAGGAGGACAAGCCAGAATCAAACTCATGATTGATAATGTATTTAGCATCATCCGGCAATAAAGAGGAAAGCAGAGCTTGATGTCCGCCAAGGATCACAACCAGTTCAGCCCCCCTTGTATCGGCCACTAACTTCAGTTTTCGAAAACTGTCTGCCAATAAACTAGTACCATGCTCATCGATAACCTGAGCCAGTTTAACGCCATTAAAACGACGACTCTGACCTGCTGCCAATAAGGCGATTAAGGTATTCAAATCATAACCTGATCTAAAGGAGTCTGTTTCGCGCCATGCAACACGCCATGACACTGGGCTAAAATACTCAAGGCAACTGACTCTGGCAGCTCTCCCCCTAAAGCAAAACCCGCTGGCGCCGAGAAAAAGCAGTTAAAGTCATTAACCTTCAACTCACTTTTCTCCAGTACCCGCTCCCTGCGATGAGGTGGGCCTAACAATCCTAGGTACCCCAAATAACCAGCTTTATCTATCTCTTGCGCCACCCGCAGCGCCTTAGCATCGAGTGCAAGGTTGTGCTGCATGATGATAATGGCATCCAAATTACGTTCAAACCCCTCAGGTAAACTGTCAACGGGTTGTTTATAGACTCTGGCACCGGGAAAATCATGGTTCCTTGCGTAACTGGCTCGTTCATCAATTAAGTCGACCTGCCAGCCTAAATTCAAAGCCATAGCAACCAATGGCTGTGCATCTAGGCCACCACCGAAAATCGCAAGCCGATATCGAGATCGCAGCGGAATAACCAATTCATCTTGAGCAGACTGAAAGATGCCTGCGCGCTTAAAATCATCCACAGGGAATGGGGCTTCATCATAGGGGTGAATACTTGCTTTAACATTCACAAGATCAGTGTCTCTGCGGGGCAGTGCAATTTGATAGAAAAACTGACCGCCATGATATAGCTGCTCAGTCAATTGATGAAAATGAAGGTAATGATTTTCACGCTTAAGGGGGACCAGCATTATATCGACAATCCCTCCACAGCCTAGCTGATAACTGGCATCGGTTTCGTCACTAGCATCGTACTGCACTAATATGGCTTGCTGTTTCTCTATTGCCATCTGTGCATGCCGACGAAGATCCGCTTCTAAGCATCCACCACTTAACAGGCCAACCGAGCGACCCAAAGGATGGAATAACATCATTGCACCGGTTTTTCGGTATGAAGATCCTTGTACTTTTGTTATCACAGCAAGCACCCATTCATCATGTGGAGCTACTTGCCATTGGGAGAGGATATCCTCTATATGATGGGACATGTCCGTATATCTCATTTTTCAAACAACGTAAAACTAAGCTATCAAACGTCACCTCAATTACAAGCATCAATCTATTACAAAAGGTTTCTTCCGCACAGTGTCATACCTTTTACCTACTAAATAGAGTGTAAAACTGCTTACAAAAAGATAAATATGTTGCTAACTTGTACTCATTAAGTATTTCGCCCTACAGGCTGAATATCCCTAAGAAGCTTGAAAATGCTCATTTGGGGATACGCCACTCTCGCTCAATTGAGAGAGCGTAATGTGAAAACTAACCCCTTTCAACATGGCAGTTAATCATAATGAAAACATCAAAAAAAATAACTCAATTGTCACCTCCATTTACTCTCTCTAAATTGACAAAAATGCTCTTTCTACCCTGTTTGCTATTCACATCAATAGTGCAATCACAAGCCATTGCAGCAGACAGCAGCCAACAAACCTATAAACTTATCTTTGCCGATGAGATGACTTTTCTAAAAGCGAATATCACACTCCACAATGAGAAAATAACAACTGATCCTCAGCAGAGAGCCATCTGGGTGCCATTATCAAATGATGCACTCAATAAAATACAACCTTTCACCACCAGCATGACCAAGGTTGAAGATCCCGCGAAGCTTTATCCGCAAAGAGCCTCAAGCCTGAGCAGTTCATCAATGCCGGGAATTCCGGGCTATAGCTGTTACCCGACGGTAGAGGAAACTCAAAGCGATATTGAACAGCTTGTAACTCAATATCCACAGTTTGCCAGTATTGAAGATATTGGTAATTCTTGGCAGAAACAGGCTGGCAACGGCGGTTATGATCTCAATGTATTAAAACTCACCAATGGCCAAGTAACAGGCGAAAAGCCCAAGTTATTTATCCACGCCGCAATGCATGCAAGAGAATACGCCACCTCCCCTCTGGTACTGCAATTTGCTAAAAATCTACTCAATGAATACAGCACAGATGCCGATACTCAATGGATTTTGGATCGCCATGAGATCCACCTGCTACTGCATATGAATCCTGATGGGCGTAAAAAAGCCGAAACTGGATTGTCCTGGCGCAAAAACGTCAACTCAAATTACTGTGGCAGCAACTCCGAGGCCATCGGTGCCGATCTTAACCGCAACTTTAGTTGGGCATGGAACACGGTAGACGGAGGCTCTAGCGGCAATCAATGCAGTGACCTATTTCGTGGGCCAACACCAGCATCAGAGCCTGAAACTCAGGCTGTAGAAACCTATGTGAGAAACTTGTTTGGCGATCACAGAGGACCCAACCGTAATGATGCTGCGCCGGATACAACCCAAGGACTGCATATCGACGTACATTCATACAGTGAGCTAGTCCTTTTTCCATGGGGTGATACTAATACCTTAGCCCCAAATGGCATGGCGATGAGATCACTCGGCAGGAAACTGGCCCGCTACAATGGCTATATGCCAATGCAAAGTGTCGGGCTCTATCCAACAGATGGCACCAGCGACAATTTAAGCTATGGTGAGTTAGGGATCCCCCACATGACTTTCGAGTTGGGGACTGCATTTTTTCAGAGCTGTTCTATCTACAATGAGAAAGTATTACCAGATAACCTCAAAGCACTTAAATATGCCTCCAAAATTGTCGAAGCTCCCTACCTCATGCCCTCAGGGCCTGACATCACCGACATCAGCAGTGTGGGCCAACCAATTGATGCCATTGCCCAAAACTACCGCATAACCCTAAACGTTACCGCATCCGATGACAGATTTAGCCGACGAGGTGGCACTGAAACCACTCAAGATATCTCAGAAATTGCACTCTATATTGATGATGCACCTTGGGATGGCGGTCAGGCAACGCTACTAACTGCCTCAGATGGAACATTTGATGAGAAAACAGAACAGGGTGAGCTTCAGATCAACGCCAGTGATTTGAGCCTAGGCCAACATACACTCTACCTCAAAGCCAAAGATACCAGTGGTCAATGGGGGGCTCTGTCAGCGCAGTTTATTCAAATTATTGCGCCTAAGACCAACCTAGCCCCAGAAGCCAAGTTTAGTTATCAGTGCAATAAGTTTGTCTGTCAGTTTGATTCAAGCAGCAGTGAAGACCCTGAAGGTGATAGCTTAACTTATCAATGGCAAATGGCAGGCGTATCAAGTAGTGAGCGCAACCCAAGTTATGATTTCTCAAACAGTCAACTGACTGACAGTAAAGCCCAGGTCATATTGACAGTGACTGATCCACAAGGTTTAGCACATAGTCAGACTCAAACCTTAACACTCAGCACAAATCAAGCTCCTACGGCTAGCTTCACCGCCAGCTGTACCCATCTAGTATGCCAACTTGACGCCAGTGCCAGCAGTGATGCCGACGAAGACAGTTTGAATTATCAATGGGATCTTGGTGATGGAAACAGTGCTAATAAGCTGCAGCTATCTCATACCTATGCCCAAGCAGGGACATACAAAGTGGTATTAACGGTTAACGATGGCAAGCTCAACAGTAATAAAGAGCAAAGCATTACGGTAACAGCTGCGCCAGCACCAACTAACAATAACAGTTCCGGTGGTTCACTGGGGATTATCAGCTTATTACTGCTGTCTTTTGGAATGAAAAGAAGGATGGGTTAACGACAAAAACGGGGAATTATTTCCCCGTTCTATCTATTAATCAAATAGCTGATCAGCGACAAATGGATTTTGATCTCGCTCAGAACCAAACGTAGATATAGGACCATGTCCTGGGATGAACTCCACATCCCTACCCAGTGGCCAGAGTTTTTTAGTAATAGAGGCGATTAAATCTTCGTGGTTTGACATAGGGAAGTCTGTTCGTCCTACGGATCCATGAAACAGTACATCGCCTACCCAAGCCGTTTTTGCTTTTTCGCAGAAAAAAACCACATGACCGGGTGTATGACCAGGGCAATGCAACACCTTGAGTGTCAGCTCACCAATAGTCACGGTATCACCTTCATCTAAATATTGGTCAGATTCAAAGGGTACGCAGGCTTTAAGACCAAAATGCTGACTTTGATCGACGAGACTTTCAAGCCAGAAAGTATCTGCCTTATGGGGGCCAATAATAGGAATACTCAGTAAATCTGAAAGTGACTTAGCGCCACCAACATGATCAATATGCCCGTGAGTTAGAAATATTTTCTCAAGAGAAACACCCAGTTTTTTCACTTCCGCTAGGATTCGGTCTATATCACCACCGGGATCGATCACAGCCGCTTTCATGGTCTTATCACACCAAACAAGACTACAATTTTGCTGAAACGGGGTAACTGGAATGATCTGATACTTCATTAGTTGGCCTACGTAGAATGGCTGAATTTCATTTTGATTAAACTAAGAGATTACGGCAACTCTGAGGAATACTCTAATAACTCTTGCTAAAAGTTGACACTAACTTGATCTCAACAACTAAAAACGGGTTTGGAGCCTACAAATTTTTTGTATACAATCTAATTATAAAAAAGTTATCACATTTGGGACCCCCATGAAACCTGATCTAAGTCTAGCTGGTTTATCTGCGCATAAACATACCTTTACCTTGCCCCTTAACTACAATGACCCACAAGGTAAGAAGATCCAAGTCTTTGCTAGAGAACTCACCTTACCTGATGCAGATATAGGCTCAAATGAACGTCCTTTTTTAGTCTTCTTTCAAGGCGGACCGGGCTTTGGTGCCGTCAGACCTGTTGTTAATAGCGGCTGGATAAAACGCGCACTAACAGAATTCAGAGTATTACTTTTAGATCAACGTGGAACCGGGCTTTCAACCCCTGTCAGCTATTTAAGTTTGGCTCATTTCAATTCTGAACAGCAAGCTCAATATCTGTCACACTTCAGAGCAGACAACATCATTCGTGACGCTGAAGCTATTCGTGAACAACTTTGCCCTGGTCAAAAGTGGAGTATAATCGGTCAGAGTTTCGGTGGTTTCTGCGTGCTAAAATACCTCAATGACGCTCCTTCGGGACTAAAAGAAGCCTACATTACTGGCGGACTCCCCTCGTTAACCCGCTCTGCCGACGAAGTCTATCAAGCGACCTACCAACGAGTACTCGCTAAAAATCATGATTTCTTCACTCGCTTCAGCGATGCGCAGGAGCTTGTCACTCAACTCGCCGAACATATTAGCCATCATGACGTACGTATCGCCACTGGTGAACGACTCACGGTTGAGATGTTACAGTTACTTGGGATCAACATCGGCATGGAACAAGGACCAGAAGCAGTCTACTATCTTTTGGAACATGCCCTGATAGACACGGATATTGGCACTCATGTAAACCCACTTTTTCTCGCCCAGTTCTGTCAAATGCTGGACTTTAATACCAATCCTATCTTTGCCCTACTTCATGAAAGTATCTATTGCCAGCAAACCGATTCAAACTGGTCTGCTCAACGGGTGCGTGCTCAATACGATGAGTTTAACTATGAATTCGGTAAGGACTTTCTTTTTACTGGTGAGATGGTCTACCCGTGGTTCTTCGAGCAATTTACCAATTTAAAACCGCTGAAACATGCAGCCAATTTATTAGCCACTAAAAACGATTGGTCAACACTCTATCACTTGGACACATTGGCCAACAACCAAGTGCCTGTCGCTGCTGCTATTTATAGTGAAGATATGTTTGTCGAAATGCGCTACAGCCTAGAAACAACCAAGCAAGTGGGTAATCTTAAATACTGGTTAACCTCAGAATATGAGCACAATGGTATTCGTATAGATGGTGAACATATTCTCGACAGATTAATCTCCCTTAATCGAGGTCAACAGCTGCGTTAATTTTCCGAAAACAAGTGTATTGATGCTTCATCAAATTTGTCGGTAAAACTAGGATCTTGGGCGAGAGTTCAAGATCCTAGTTAACCAAATTGCAGATACATCTATCCAAACAAACCTAGCGTGTGATGGTCAAAATTTACCAAGTTAGGAAATAGATCAAGTAACTGGCTATCTGAAGCTCCGAACCATTTCGCAAGCGAAGCAAAATACTGCTCATTACTCACCTGAGGAATGAGTCGTCCTCCGCCAACATCTAGCGAACTGCCAAGCGCTTGCTCCAACACCGAGCCATAAATTTCACCTCCCTGTACGGCGCCGCCCATCACTAGTTGATTACCAGCCCAGCCATGATCTGTCCCATCACCATTAGAACTTAACGTTCGTCCGAAATCAGATGAGGTAAAAGTGGTAACACTGTTTTGCATCCCCAGCTGGCTCAGTGCACCATCAAACTCAGCAAGACCTTGAGCCAGTTGTCCCAGTAATGCTGGTTGCTTAATATTTTGCTCATCATGGGTGTCGAAACCGCCCATAGTGACAAAAAATACCTGACGATTAATGCCAAACTGACTTTGAACAGACAGTGTTTTAGCCACCGCTTTCAGTTGATTGGATAAATTGTTATCGCTAAACTGCTCAGAAAAATCATTAGCAGATTCGAGTGCACCGTTAAGTTGCTCAGTGTTATCAACGGCTTTTGATAACTTGCTACTATAACTGCTGCCCAACGGGTGTGTTGTTTGCTCGAACATCTGCTCTAACTGAGCTCTGAATGCCAGATGGCGAGAGGAGGTGTTGTTATAAGCATTGATTTTGGTGATCCCTGACTTATTCATTGCAAATGGAGTGGTACTTGGCCCTGTCTGCCACAGGTTATTGCCCGCAAGTGAAATATTGGAAGCGTAATGATTGTTAGCTTCCAGCATCTCTAACAAACGTGCTCCCCAACCATAATTTAATGCGCTTTTTTCTCGACCTTGCATCCAAGTGGCTTGTTGATCGTTGTGGGAAAAAAGATAACTAGGTATCCCAGCACTTTTCGCCTTATATTGGTTCAAGGTTAATGGCGCGATAAGGCTGCCGACACCAGCCACCGCCGCTAAGCGGTTCTGTTCAAACAAGGGTGCTAATGGAGCAAGAGCCGGATGCAAGCCGATCCCGCCATCGATAGCTGTGGTTGGGCTTAATTCAAGTGAATTGGTCACCGCCAAATTTTGCCGACTAGCTAAATAAGCCGCTAATGGATCACCAGAAGTAGGCAATAACATATTCAGTGAATCATTCCCCCCTAAAAGGAAGATGCACACCAGCGCCCTATTATCACTAAATCTAGCCTGATTAACTAATCCACCCATGGCTTGAAGCTGCATACTACTCAGCGCAGCCATAGATACACCGCCTTTAAGACACAACTCCAGAAATGCACGTCTGTTTCGTAAGCTCATAATAGGCTCCTAGTGTTGCACAATGTAATCAGGGGATACCGAGATGGTAAACAGTAGATAAGCGACCTGTTGATGTTCTGAAGAACTTTGCCAGATCTCTTGGACATCTCTCAAGGTTTGTCTCACCCCTTGCGACATAGAGCCGCTGTAAAAAAGCAGGTCGTAATAATCGAGAAGTGCCTCCAATCCTTGAGCTGTCAACATATCCACGTGATTCTGCAATGTCATTAATATCTTTTTATCACTTGGATTGTTTGCCAGCGCCTTAATACGCCAAAGCTGATTCACATATTGATCATTAAATTGCCCAATAAGTGCAGCATCATTGGCTATCTGCAGCTCAGGAGCATAGAGATCATCTTGTTGCAGTTCTGAAGTTTGATAATCGGGTCTGAAAAAGTTAAAAACAGAAGGAGAGCCGAGCGGGATTTGGCCGTGACTATCATCAAGAGACCAAGTATAAAACCAGCCACTTGCGCTGGCGGCGTCAAGCTCACGCCAGAAATGCGTCGTTCGCAATAGCGGCTCGCGTATTTTGCCAAAGTACTGCAAAACCCCGCTTGTCTGCCGGGCTTCCCCATCGAGTAATATGCTTGAAATCACCGAACCTAAGTCACCTCTGATCCCTTGACCATTATCAGCAAACACATCGGCAATCCGTTTTACATATTGCGGAGTAGGATTAGAGGTCACTAGCCTCTGAATTAACTGTTTGCTAATAAAGGGAGCTACATTGGGGTGATTGAATAGGTTATCGAGTGCTTGAGTCATGTCGTCCCGCGACGATTGGCCAGCGGGTAATACCGTTCCATTTAACAGTATTTTCGCCCCCGTTGCGTGGTGATCTTCCCAAGGCTCCATGGGAAGTACATAATTTTTACTTGGTTTGTTCCAACGAGCACTTGCAGCAAAAGTCCAACCAGTAAAGACATGGGCATAACCCTCTATCTCAGTTTGACTGTAAGTAGGAATAGTGACGCCATCGGCATCAAGCTTCTCACTGCCATCTTGATTAAGTTGTTTTAAACCGATCGTAAAGAGCTGCATCACCTCTCTGGCATAGTTTTCATCGGGACGAAAATTAAGACTCTCATCGGGCTTTTCATTACCTAAATGGCTCAAATATGTCCCCATTACTGGAGATAAAGTCACAGCTTCGAGCAAATCACGATAGTTCCCAAAAGCATGTTGCCCTAGCATGTCGTAATAGGTTGTCATGCCTTCTGGCTCTCCAGAAAGCTTACTATTGCTATCAGAGACCACAAAGATCTCACTCAACGCAAAACTGACCCTTTGACGCAGTTGATCATCGCCATTAAGACTGGCATTCCACCACGCATTGATGCGTGAAATATAACTCGGCTCGTCATTATCACCATGATTTAGTAACAACTGGGCATGCAAGGTTTGATCAAGTTGCATTTGAGTTTCTAGCCACTCAATTTCACTTATTCCTTGTGTAGCCATGATCTCTTGGCCTGTGGGACCCATAGTGCCTTGATGCAATAACCGCGCGGCTTGAGTCGCGTTCATGGATCTCAGCGCAGAAAAAGTGATATCAGCGCTTGAACTGGCATTGTCATCATCGGTGACCGTAAGACGAAATTCATATTCGATAGGAGAAAGTTGATCCGAAGCTGCGGGGGTTAGGCTCAAACTTAAACTGTTCACATCTTCAAGTGTTAACCTTGGCCCGGTTATTTGAAGCCATTCAACTTTACTGATACTACCGTCACTGTCACTTGCTTGGGCAACTAAATTGAAGCTTTGCGTCTGCCGAACAGTAGCGTTAATGGGAGTAATTGAAACCTTAGGTGCAACATTACTGCTTACGGGATTACTACTATCTGAATCTGAGCCACCACATGCACTAATGAGAAAGCAAAGCGGTAGAGCAACTAAGGTTAAATGACGTGATGCAACATCCATATATCGATTCACTTAAGGGAGGTTATCTATATTTTGGAGCCTAAAACAGCAAGTTGCAACAGCTTGTTAACAACAGGTTTTTGACTTTTTATCTTCCATATAAATCATTTCTATCACGCTTAAAAGATTCCTCTTTAAACTTATTGACTTGACTCAATATTAATACCACTTTGCGGTGTCAAAATTATGCCAAACTAAGGCAGTTTTTTTCAAATGATGCTGATAAATACTGAAAGCAATGTCGCCACTCCTGCAGAACAACGACACATCAATCTAAAATCCAAGAATACAATCTAAAAGCTTGAGTGCTTCTACAGGTGTTAATGATAATGAATCTACGCAGGCTTTTTAGCGCCTTGCTTAGCTTTGCTCCTTGTCGCGCCACCAGTAGAGTTGGCACCTGACGCTTTTGTATAACGTTTTTTCTTAAAGCTGTTAGTCGGTGATTTCACTCCCTGTAGTGCAGAGGGGAGCTGTGCTCCTGCTTGGACAATTAATGCAGATAAGGTATCGAGCAAAGGGGTCATGAAATTCAAGTACTTGGCTTCTTTACGGCTGATGGCATCTAGATTACTCTCCCATAAAGCGGTCATATCGGGAGTTGTGGCACTCAGAGGTAAACTATTGATCAACCCTTTACCGACATCGGTCGCAATAATCGACTTACCGGTTCTGAGTAGATAATTCCGCTTAAACAGCAACTCAATAATTCCAGCTCTCGTTGCCTCAGTCCCTAAACCATCTGTGTCTTTCAAAATTTTCCGAATCTCAGGATCGGTGACATAACGGTTAATTCCCGTCATCGCACTGAGTAATGTCGCATCGTTAAACTGCTTAGGAGCCTGAGTCTGTTTCTCGATTAATTCACCTTGACCAGAATGTAACTGTTGCCCTTTCACAAGTAATGGCAACTCTTGCAGAGTTTCAGATTCATCATCCTTATTGTCACTCGAACTTGATGATTTCCCCTCTTGCTTTGAATCTTGCTTAGAAAAAAGCTGTTTCCACCCTAATGCTTTCTCCTGTTTCGCTTTGGTTTTGAACTTACCACCAGCAATTTCAACTTCAACCTGAGTTTCATGATAAAGATAGGCTGAATAAAACTGGGCAAGGTACTGGCGAGCAACCTGCAGGTAAAGCTGTCTCTCTCTTTGACTTAACCCTGCTAAATTCGCCACCTTTTCTGTTGGAATAATCGCGTGGTGAGCATCGACTTTCTTGTCATTCCACGCCTTAGATTTCAACTTTAAATTTGGCTGTTCTGGTCCAATAAGTAACTCACTCGCACCATTCAAAACAGCGTTAACCACTGAGGGTGCCATAGCGAACTGTTCTGCTGGTAAATAACGGCTATCGGATCTTGGATAAGTGATGAGTTTATGCTTTTCATAAAGTGCCTGACAGGTATCAAGCACCTCTTTTGCACTCATACCAAAACGCTTAGCACCATCAATCTGCAGTGAAGATAAACTATAGGGCAACGGCGGGTTCTGTTTCTTATCTTTACTTTCAAGCCCTGTTACACAAGCTGGTTGTTCAGTAATCCTACCCACTACATTTTGTGCTAATCCTTTAGAGAGTACTCTCCCATCTTCATCCATATAAGTTTGACACGCTTCGCTTGGCTGCCACTTGGCTTTAAAGTGTTCACTTTTTTCAGTACTGAGATTTGCCAATACTTCATAGAAAGGTTTAGAGACAAAATTCGCTATCTCTTCATCACGGCGAACGACTAATCCAAGTAGCGGAGTCTGCACTCGCCCCACAGACAAGACGCCTTGATAGCCCACTTTACGCCCTTGAATAGTGTACGCTCGCGTCATATTTAGGCCATAAAGCCAATCAGCTCTTGAGCGAGCTAAAGCCGACGTCGACAAGGGAATAAACTCTCGATTACTGCGCATTTGTCCTAGGGCTCGTTTTACCGCTTGCGGATTTAAATCACTGATCAACAAGCGCTTAGTTTGATGTAATTTATCGCCTTTTACACCAAAATGCGCAATTACCTCATCAACTAAAAGCTGTCCTTCTCTATCAGGATCTCCCGCATTAACTAGCTGTGATGCCTGTTTAATTAAGCCTTTTAGTATTGTGAGTTGTGAGCGAGTGTTAGGTTTGGCTTTCATTTTCCAGTTTTGAGGAATGATAGGCAGATGTTCAAACTTCCAAGATTTAAATTCAGGATCATATGCATCTGGTTCAGCTTGCTCAAGGAGGTGGCCAATACACCAGGAAACACAATCCCCATTTGCCGCAATAATATGCCCGTCCCCTTTTTTATGTGGTTTAGGTAACACGTCGGCAATGGCTCGACCAAGGGAAGGTTTTTCTGCGATATAGAGGATCATAGGATGGAACACCAAACACTGTATAAATTACCAGTAACTTTAGCGTAAACTTGCAGGAGCTGCAATAATCATGAACATTTAATGTAAATTCATTTGAGAATAATTCTCATTTACACGCATTATCCTCTCTGTCATCGCATCAAACACATTGAGGGACACACATGTTAACCACCAAACCTATTTCAGGCAGTAGTTTAGACAAATTATTGCTCTATCATTTTTTACTTGTCACCGCAGTAGCCTTACTTATTTTACCTTTAATCATTGAAGATAAGATATTCGAGCTCATGCTACTGTTAACCTTGCAGATCACGTTAACTTGTATCAGCACCTTAATAGGATTAAGCATGGGGCACAGGCTTAATCGAGGCGCTGTAACCTTACTCTTCGTCATTTGGATGCTCGTCTGGTGCGTGCATTTAACTTAATGACAATCTACGGCTTATTTAGTCTTTGTATTTAGAGGCAACAGCATAGAAATCATCTTCGACTTCGAGAAATGCATCGATTAATTCGGGATCAAAATGATTGCCCTTGCCCTCTTTTATGATATTTAGAGCGGTTTCGTGAGTCATCGCGTCTTTATAGACTCGTTTACTAATCAGCGCATCATACACATCGGCTATCGCCATCATACGGGCACTCAGTGGGATATCGTTTCCAACTAAACCATCTGGATATCCGGATCCATCCCATTTTTCATGATGATAATGCGCGATATCCTTGGCGATATGTAAAAAAGTATCCGATTGTTCCATATGTTTCTCTGCGGATTCTAATGACTTAAACCCAAGATAAGCATGGTTTTTCATTGTCTCAAATTCTTCTTCAGTCAGTTTACCGGGTTTCAGTAAAATGCTATCTGATATGCCCACTTTTCCAATGTCATGCAGCGGGGCTGAAGTGAAGAGTTGCTCAATATAGGCCGGTGTTAACTCTTCACGGTAAGCCTCTTTATGACTCAGTTGAGTCGCAAGTAGCTTCATATAGATTTGAGTACGCTTGATATGAAAACCCGTTTCAGGATCCCGTGTTTCAGCAAGATTCGCCATTGCCGTTATCGTTACATTTTGTATATTGACCACCTCTTGGGTGCGTCGCTTCACTTCTTTCTCTAATAAGATATTTTGGTTCTTCAAAAAATCTTTTGACGCTTTTATCTCCAAGTGGGTTTTCACTCGAGCGAGCAATAAAGGAGGGCTAATAGGTTTACTCAGGTAATCACCAGCACCCAGATTGAATCCCATCGTCTCGTCATCAATACTGTTTTTAGCAGTCAGAAAAATGATTGGAATATCACTAATTTCACTGTCGGCTTTAACGCGACGGCAAACTTCATAACCGTCCATCTCGGGCATCATGACATCCAACAGAATAATATCGATGCCCCCCTTATTAATGATATTTAAAGCAATTACGCCATTTACAGCAGCTTTTACATGATAGTTATCCTTTAGCAGTTCATGTAACAGCGTCAGGTTATCAGGGGTGTCGTCGACAATTAATACTGTTTGTTTACTTTTCTCTGTAAAAAGATCGCTACTTAAAGTCATTTCAGTTCCATAGGAAAATTAAATAAGCCTAATCAAATTATAAGTCTAAAATAAATATTGTACCGAAAATAAAATGCCTGATTTTTTACTCTTTGTTTGGAACGGCTCAATGTAAATATCAGGCCTAATGAAATACTTACAGCGCGATTGAACATCACCATTTGCCGCTGACTAAAACACTCATGGTTATGTCTTAGTTCGGTGAAAACAGAATTGAAAAAAGATTCTCGCCAAGATACACAGGAGTCAAGGCTGATGCCTTTAACAAAAGTTTACTTAAATTATACATCTAGATCTTTAATTCTATTGATGATTGTCAGCTTATCTATCTGCTTAACCCTGACATTGTATAACCAAAAAAATAAAGAAGAACTCACCGAAGACTTTACCCGCTTAAATACCACCAATGCTCTACTGCATGAGCTAAAAATGAGTACTAGCCAGCAAACCGCATTTGCCAAGCTTTACGCACTTACGGGCAATGAGCGTTGGTACGCCCTTTTCGAACAGACAATGGCGAACCGTAATGGTACATCGACTTTACCTAGCGGTACTTCACTGACTTATTGGGAGAAAGTCCTAAACCCTGAATTTGAATTGATTGAATTAGAAAATATTGCCTCCAATGATAGCTTTCCCATCATAGATAAAATGAAGAAAATTGGGGTACGAGATTACGAATTAACCCAACTGAGCCTCGCGCTGCAAAAAGCCAACGAGCTAGCCGCCACAGAACGCCGAGCCCTTAAACGTTTAGCTGAAAACCCCAGTGCTAGCTCCTATGTCATGACACAGTTATTAGGGGTTCAGTACCTCAGTGACAGCTCTAAAATCATGACAATGATAGGCCTTGCGAGTCGTTCACTTAACGAACGCGCTAATGCAGAGCTTGAAGAAAAAGTCAGCAGAGGGGTATTAATCTATAGTATTCAATTGTTGAGCTTAGGCCTTTTCATTAGCAGTATTGTCTTCTTTTTTGTTTTGCAGTGGCGTCTATATATCCACCCCCTCAAAAACATGCAAAAAACGGTCATTAATCATGTATCCGACAATAACTTTAACTTTGTATTAGATGAAAAAACCAAAGGAGAGATGGGAGAGTTCAACAAAGCACTAAACCATGTACTCAGAAATGTCGCTGGCCAGTTGCAACGTAACTCCCTGCTAAAGGATTTCAGTGTCGTTTTACGAGGACAGGAGAGTACAGAGTCATTGGGTAAAGATGTGAATCAATTTTTGATATCCAAATTGAACCTTCCGCTCATTGGCATCTATGTTTTAGATGAAGAAGCCTTAACGAGAGTTGCTGGTATCGGCTATAGCGTAGACTCTCCAACGTCTTATATAAACAATGACTCAACCCATAAAAGCATACTCTACGGACAGGAGTATCGTCGCTTCAAAAATTTAAAAGATAAATATTCTATTGTGCTTAATGGCAGTAACTTGTCCTTAGCAGAGATGCACTACTTCCCTTTAGTCGTCAACCAATCTCCAGTTGGACTCCTTGAGATAGGCACATTAACGCCACTAGATGACACGGTAGAACACTGGGTCATGGACGTCATCGATGACCTCGCCATCGGTGTACAACTCACGCGTAACCTAGAGATACAGAAGAAAACTGAACTGAAAGTTGTCGAGCAACTGGAGCTTAATCGCCAAATCTTGGATGCCATTCCAAACCCAATGTACTACCGCAATGTGAACAGCGAGTACATCGGGGTCAACGAGAGCTTTACCGACTTCTTTGGATTATTTGAAGCCGATATTATTGGCTCAACACCTAAGGATATTTTTGAAGAGAAAACAGCCCTACAATTTGAAGAGTCTGAAGCAAAGCTACTAGAGAATATAGGGTCATTAGATTACGAAGCACAACTAGTGAATGCCAATGGTGAGCAAAGAGATGTCATGGTGTATGAAGCCACCTTCTTCTCCACTAAAGGCGATCCTAACGGTGTCGTTGGGTTATTGCTCGATGTTACTGAGCGTAAACAAATGGAAGTTGAGTTAAGGAAAGCTAAAGAGGCCGCAGATGAAGTGAGTAAGGCTAAAGGTGATTTCCTTGCCAATATGAGCCATGAAATTCGTACACCAATGAACGCTATTATAGGCATGTCTCACTTAGCACTCAATTCAGATCTTAATCCCAAACAGCGTGGGTTTGTCAGTAAAATAGACATGGCAGCCAAGTCATTACTAGGCATTATCAATGACATATTGGACTTCTCCAAAATGGAGGCTGGTAAACTTGTCACTGAGACCGTGGACTTTAGATTGGATGAAGTGCTGGATAATCTCACCAATATCATCGCGGTCAAAGCAGATGAGAAAGGGTTAGAGTTCCTATTTGATATCGATCCCCATATTCCACTGGCTTTAGTGGGTGATCCATTACGTATTGGCCAAATATTAATTAATCTGTGTGGTAATGCCATTAAATTCACGGAATCTGGTGAGGTTGTCGTCGGCGTTAAACTCCTCAAGCAATCGGAAGATATACTGAACTTGCAGTTCGATGTCCGAGACTCTGGTATCGGCTTGTCACAAGAGCAGCAAGACAAGTTGTTTAAGTCTTTCTCTCAGGCAGATGCTTCTATCACACGCAAATATGGTGGCACAGGCTTAGGTCTCACAATCTCTAAGCGCTTAGTTGAACTCATGGGAGGCAAAATTTGGGTTACCAGTGAAGCAGACCAAGGCTCAACCTTCTCCTTCACTTTAGATTGTGAGTTGCAAGATGCGAAAATGAAGAACAACTACAAGCCAGTTAAAGACTTAATTGATAAGCCTGTGCTTGTCGTTGATGATAATGATGTTGCCAGAGACATACTGGTTAACTTGTTAACCATGATGAAATTCGCTCCCTCTGCGGTCAGCAATGGACAAGAAGCCCTCTCGGCAATAGAGACTGAAAACATTCGTCCTTACGAGTTAGTCTTCATGGATTGGAACATGCCCGGCATTAATGGGATAGAGACCATTAGAAAGATCAGAGCAATGGATCTTATTAAGCAGCCGAAAATTATTCTGGTTACAGCCTACGGCCGCGAGGTAGGCATGACTGAGGATATTGAGCATCTTCTCGATGGTATTATTATCAAGCCGGTTAACCCTTCCATTCTTTTCGATGCCGTCATGGGTGCATACGGCATAGAAAGCTTAGGGCTTAAAGATCACGGTAAAAATGCAAATGTAGAGGAAATAAAGTTAGATTTAAGTGGTAAGTCCCTATTGTTAGTTGAGGATAACGAAACTAACCAAGAAGTTGCTATGGGAATGATGGAACCCTTTAACGTTGACATCACAATAGCAAACAACGGGCAAGAGGCATTAGACAGATTAGAGGACAAGAAATTTGATCTGGTCTTGATGGACATGCAAATGCCGATAATGGATGGTATTACAGCCACCGAAAATATCCGTAAAAACCCTGCCTATGACAGCTTACCTATTGTGGCTATGACGGCTAACGCGATGGAAAGCGATGTTCAAAATTGTAAACAAGCAGGCATGAACGATCATATAGGTAAACCGATTGACTTTAACATCCTTAAAGAGAAGCTCAGAGAATACATTCTGGGATCAAATTCAACCCCCTTAGTGACTAGTGTTAATGTTTACGAAGAAGAGTCCATCGAGAACAACAAAGAAATCATTGAGGGAACTAACATTGAGTTAACCATGGAGGATATGCCTGGCGTTGATACCGTTTTAGGTATCTCAAGGATTGGAGGTAATAGTAAAAAATACTGGGAGATCTTAGAGCACTTTGTTATATCCCAGATTGAAGCCATGATTAACCTTAAACAGGCTATGATCATTAAAGATATTGAAACCGCCACGCGCACGGCTCATTCACTTCGAGGGGCTGCCGCAAATCTTGCAGCCACAACACTCTCTGATATGGCCAAAGAGATGGAAGATTCACTCAATAACAATATTTACCCTGAAGAAGTTAAAGTCGATATTGTTATCGAACACCTGCAGACCCTGCGTACTCATATCGAAATGACTAAGTCAAAGAAAGCAGCTGAAGAACCAATAGTCCCTCAAGAAACTGAGCCCGTTGATACTAATATGTCTTTAGATACTTTGCTCACTATGATTGATAACTATGATACTCAAGCTCTAGAGGAGATTCAAAAAGTTAAGCACTCGCTGATTAGCCACCAACTCGACTTTAGCGCCATTGAGAAAGCCATAGAAAATTTTGATTTTGATAAAGCAAAGGAGTTAACTGAAAAGTTGACCCAGTAATACGATTTAATACCAATCACTATAAAAATGCTGAACATGGTAAATAACAAAAAACCGACCTTGGTATAAGGTCGGTTTTTTTATAAATCAATGTCGAATAGCTTAGTGCTATTGAGTGTCACACCAGTTAAGGGTGACACACATTATGCAGTTCTAGATTTGTGCCAATGTCTTGGCTTCTATTGGCTTTTGCATCATCATTTCGCAATTGAGTAATGTGATCAAGATAAGCCTGATCCACATCGTTAGTGATGTAATTACCATCAAAAACAGATGTTTCAAAGCGCTTGATCTCAGGATTCTCCATACGAACAGCTTCAGCAAGGTCTTCAAGATCTTGGAAGATCATGCCATCAGCACCAATCATTTTACTGATCTCGTCCACGTCGCGACCATGAGCAATTAACTCACTGGCAGTCGGCATATCGATGCCGTAGACATTTGGGAAGCGGATCTCTGGAGCCGCCGAAGCAAAGTACACCTTCTTGGCGCCCGCTTCACGAGCCATCTCAATGATCTGCTCAGAAGTCGTACCGCGTACCACAGAATCGTCAACCAACAACACATTCTTGCCCTTAAACTCAACGCCAATAGCATTAAGTTTACGACGTACCGACTTCTTACGCTCCTGCTGACCAGGCATAATAAAAGTACGGCCAATATAACGGTTTTTAACGAAACCTTGACGATAAGGAAGCTCTAAATGACGCGCAATTTCAAGCGCTGTATCGCATGAGGTTTCAGGAATTGGAATAACCACGTCAATATCATGATCTTCCCATTCACGCTTAATCTTCTCACCCAATTTAGCGCCCATGTTAACTCGACTACCATACACAGACACTTTATCAATAGTAGAGTCAGGGCGAGCAAAATAAACAAATTCAAATAGACATGGTGCATAACTTGGCGATTTTGCACATTGTTTGGTATAGAGTTCACCATCAAGCGTAATATAAACCGCTTCACCTGGTGCGACGTCACGCATCAACTCAAAACCAACAGCATCAATCGCGACACTCTCGGAAGCAATCATGTACTCGACGCCATTTTCAGTTTCTTGTTTACCCAATACCAAAGGACGGATCCCAAAAGGATCACGAAAAGCAACGAGGCCTTGACCGATAATCAAAGCGGTAACCGCATAAGCACCACGAATCAAAGTGTGAACTTTTTCAACCGCGTCAAATACCTCTTCAGGGCTTAAGGTCTCATTCTTACATTGTTGAATCTCATCAGCTAACAGGTTCAATAACACTTCAGAATCAGAAGTGGTATTGACATGGCGACGCTGTTTAATCAAACGCTCATGTAACTCAACCGTATTGGTCAAATTACCATTGTGAGCCAGTGAAATTCCAAATGGGGAGTTTACATAGAAAGGTTGAGCTTCTGACGCACTCGAACTTCCGGCGGTAGGATAGCGAACATGTCCTATACCTGCATTTCCTTGAAGACGCTGCATATGTTTAGCTTCAAACACGTCTTTAACCAGACCATTGGCCTTACGTAATCTAAACGCATTTCCATCGACAGTTACGATACCAGCAGCATCTTGACCGCGATGCTGGAGTACAGTTAGTGCATCATAAATTGGCTGATTAACCGATGTTCGACCAACTATTCCGACAATACCACACATGGGTAAGCTTCCTCATTGTAAGATGTTCTGATTATTGTAATCTTTAGCGACTCATGCCCAATAAATGAGCCATGTTGCCGCCAGTAATGCTTAGCGCATTTTATATTTTGGGTACAAAGCTTGACGTGTTTTCCACATAGTCAAAAAACCATTGGATAACAACGCCGAATTCCGGCACGAGTTTAGAACTCTGCCACCAATCCGTATTGGGTGCGCCCGTAAACGCATCCATAAAAAACAGTAAAGCACTGACGATCAAGGCTCCCCTTATTGCGCCAAAACACAGCCCTAGGACTCTGTCGGTGCCAGAGAGGCCCGTTTTATCGACCAATTGACCAATAAGGTAATTAACTAATGCCCCGATAATTAATGTCGCAATAAATAGAATAGCAATGGCAACACCATTACGTAACATTTCATCTTGCATTTGAGTGAGGTAAACGGAGAGATCTTGATAGAAGTGACTTGCAACAAAGAAAGCTGCAAACCAGACCACAAGAGACATAGCTTCTTTAGCGAAGCCGCGAAGTAAGCTGATTAGAGTCGATACTCCGATAACAGCAAAAATGGCGTAATCAATCCAAACCATTGAACAAATAATCCAGCAAAGGAGTTAAGACGGCGAGATTTTACCAGAGACTGAAGACATTCTCATCCTAATGATGGAAATGATTGTTTCAATCTATGACCACAGTTTTCGAGTAAACAACTGTTAGCACTGCCGAGCACAAAAATAATCAGCCAAACAGAAACTGATCACATCGAATAGCGATAAAACAAAAAAGTCTTACGTTATGAATCTGTTGGAGAATAGGCCACGATACGGCCAGTTAACTTGGTTAACTTTTCAATATCCTGTCGCAGTTTCTGTAATTTAGCTTTAGACACATTGGGACCGACAAAAACCTTGGTTAGCTGACCGTCTACAGGATTCTGAGGTAAAGTATAAGCAGTGAAACCTTTCTTTCTTAGTTGCTTAACTAAACCATTCACATTATCAGCGCTCTTAAAGCTGCCTAACTGTAATGTATAAGCAGACCCAGTCTTGGCTTCAGGCTTCACCTTTGCCACTTGACTCTTCTCAGCCGGTTTATTTTCTTGCTGAGCTGAAGCCTCTTTATCTTGGTTCTCTTTTTCTTCAATGGCTTGAACTAACTCACCCAATTCATCAACAGCGGGCTCAAATACTTGTTCACTTTCACTTAAGTCAACAGTGTCAAAATCTGGGTCAGGTAACTCAACCAACTCCACTTCAGGCCGCAAAGGTATTTCTGCAAACTGCTCTGCTTGATGATCTTTCTTTCCGTCTAGAATATCCGGTAAAAAAATCACGCCTAACGCAACAAGAACAATGACTCCGACAAGGCGGTTCTGAAAATGACTAGACAATTTATCTCCCTAAAACGAATTGGATTACTTAAAAGTTCAGCGACAAGGCTTTAAATTCGGTCACTGTATAAAAAGAACCAAACACAATGACAGCATCGTCAGGTGTTAGTTTTGAGCTTAGCTCACTCCATGCAGAACTTAGACTAGCATATTGCGATGAGGAGCTTGAAGCCCTTAATGCCCCTTGTAACTGCTCAGGACTGGCACTTCGATCAGTATTGAGTGAGGTGAATGACCAATGATCTATCTGATCAGCCAAAATGTTAATCACCTCAGTACAATCTTTATCTTTCAGCATGCCACATAATGCATATAATCGCTTAAATTTAAAAGTGTTAAGCCGTTTCGCCAAGTATCGAGCAGCATGAGGATTGTGAGCAACATCAAGTATAATTAATGGCTGCTCACACGCCAACTCGAATCTTCCTTCAAGACGAGCATTGCCTATCGCTTGCTTAATAATATCAACGGAGATCTCTGGCCAACCCAGTTCAATCACAGCCAATGCCGTTGCCGCATTTGGCAATGGTAGTTGAGGTAACGGCAACTGTGTGATCAAACGTTTACTGCCGTTGAAATCCCAGTGGTGATTGTCACTTTGGTTTAATTGATAGCTAAACTCTTTACCAACACAGTGAAGCACTGCTCCCTTAAGCTTAGCGACTTCCAATAAGCTATTTGGAATATCAGGCTCACCGACAATTGCAGGCCTAGATGAACGGAAAATACCCGCTTTCTCAGCCGCAACTAACTCACGGGTATCGCCTAAGTACTCCTGATGATCGAGATCAATTGAGGTCACCACAGCAATATCGGCGTCGATAATGTTGGTGGCGTCTAATCGACCTCCCAAGCCAACTTCGAGCAAAATGACGTCCAGCTTTGAGGACTTAAATAGATAGAGTCCAGCTAACGTGGCAAATTCAAAGAAACTCAAGGAAATCTCTTCCCTTGCACGATTAATCGCGGCAAACGCCTCTATCACCTGAATATCTTGTGCATCTTCGCCATTGATTCTGATACGTTCATTGTACTTGAGTATATGTGGCGAGCTATATACACCAACGCGATGACCTGCAAGTAACAAGACCTGTTCAAGCATTGCGCAAGTGGTTCCTTTGCCATTCGTACCAGCAACAGTGACCACCTTAGCATCGCCCAATTCTCTTAGGCCCAAACGGTCGGCAACGGTAGAGACACGCTCTAACCCCATCTCAATCTCAGTGGGATGTATCGCCATCAAGTAGTCTAACCATAAGGTTAAATTAGCATCTTTGGCTGGGGCTATTGGCATATCGTTTAGGCTCATAATGAATCACTCAAAAAACACCACTTTGTGGCACAAATATAGATGGGGAACAGCTCAATCAAGCATAAACAGAGGGCCTAATGCGAGCTTAGGCAATGCATAACGCTCTGGATATGTCACATCAACCATATATAAACCATTAGGTTTAGCGGTAGGTGCAGCCTTACTTCTGTCTTTTAATGCAAGCAATTCTGGGATCCACTCATGAGTCTGATTCCCTAAACCAATTTCAATTAAGGAGCCAACAATATTTCGCACCATGTGGTGTAAAAATGCATTGGCCTTTATATCAACGCAGATGTACATCCCTTGCCTAGTCACATTCACCTCGTGCACATTACGGTTAGGGGATTTAGACTGGCAATGAAGTGCTCTAAAGCTGGTAAAATCGTGTTCACCCACAAAGTGTTGAGCCGCTTCGTGCATCTTTCTCTCATCTAGATGGGTTCTGTAATGACTCACACCTGAGCGTAAAATACCGGGGCGTAACTGATAGTTATAGATCATATATCGGTAGCGTCGGGCCGTTGCAGAAAAGCGAGCATGAAAATCTTCATCAACCACTTTTGACCATCTCACGGCAATATCATCAGGGAGGCTGACGTTCACACCCAAAGTCCAAGCTGAATCTTTACGGATCGCATTAGTTTCAAAATGAACTATCTGACCAGTAGCATGGACACCAGTATCGGTTCTTCCGGCACAATGGACGGTAATGGGCTCATTGGCCACTTTTGATAAGGCTTTCTCTAGCTGAGCCTGAACAGAGTCAACTTCAAGCTGACGCTGCCAGCCAAAATATTTACTGCCATCATATTCGACACCTAACGCTACTCGCATACAACCTCTTAAAACCTTTAATCCACTGTCAAAAACAACAGAAATACTCAAATCTATTTAGGGGCTGGATTCTAGCATAATGAAATTAAAAAATGGCGCCGAGGGCGCCATTTTTTATCTAATACCATTGACGGTACGACAAGATCGAACAGGATTTAAGTTAAGCTATTGATTAACCCTTCAGCTTCCTGTTTTTGCTTATCATTTCCATCTAACTTTACTTCCTGCAGTAATGCATTAGCGCTGTCGTTATCATCAATTTCGATATAAGCCCGAGCGAGGTCTAGTTTGGCGTTAACTGAGTTCTCCTCATCATCGACATCCACCATGGAAGCATTGCCCATCAAGCTGTCTAGTTCGCCCATATCGACATCCAGCTCTTTGTATTGATCGATCTCAACCTCTTCTTCATCGGCCTCGTTAAGTAAACGATCAATATCAATGAAACCATTATCTTTTTGGAAGTTAGTCAGGTCGTGCTCATTAACCTCATTAGCAGGTGCCACTGCATTTTCTTGAGCATCCAGTGCGGCTAGCGCTTCATCAACCGTTAACTTACCGTCGTCAGCAATTGATAAACCTAAATCTACGTCTTCATCGGTAAGATCTTCACTGCCTTCAATCACATCAACTGGGTCGGCAGGAGGTAGCTCAATATCTTCAGTTAAATTATCTAACTCTCCATCCCACTCTAGACTATCGTCGCTATTGTGTTTATTGGACTTGAGATCACCAAAGAAACTGTCCTCTTTAATCGACTTAGAACTCGTACTAGACTCTTTTTCTGCTGACTCAAGATCAGCGAGTAAAGCATCAAGCGCTTCATCTTTCGAAGATGATTCTCCGCCCTCTTCTTCCGTGAAATCTAAATCAATATTTTCAACGCTATCTAAGACTGCAATTGACTCTTCAGGATCCTTTGACTCTGGCTCGCCCTCAAGCAGCAAGGAGTCAAAATCAGCTTCCTCTGCCATATCTGAGATATCTGAGATATCTGAGATATCTAAATCATCAACATCAGTCTCTAATTCAGCAGCAAGCTCTTCACTGAGGTCATTCTCTTCTGAACTGGCTTCTGAGCTGTCTTCTGAACCAACAACCGGATCATCAAGTTCGTCAAGTTCAACATCCTCAGCCTGATTTTCTACCTTATCTGACAAATCTAACGAGTCTAAATCGGTTTCTTCAACCTGCTCTTCTAGTTTATCTACAGTATCTGTACCCAATTCAGGCTCAACTGCAATTTCTTCACTGGGGTGATTCTCGTCTAAGCTGTTCTCTGAGATACCTTCAGGTTCATCAAATCCTGCTAATAAAGAGTCTAAATCGGCATCATCAGCCTGTTCTTCGGCCTCATAAGCCGTTTCTAAACCATCAATATCAGCTTCTAATTCAACAGCTATCTCTTCGCTGAGGTCATTCTCTTCAGGGCTGTCTTCAGAACCATCAGCTGACTCATCAAATCCTGCCAACAAAGAGTCGAGATCAGCATCATCAACAGGCTCTTCTGCTTTGTCTGATGAATCATCCTCTAATTCAGCTGCAATCTCCTCACTGAGATCACTCCCTTCTAAACTGGTTTCAGCGCCATCTACGGGCTCATCAAACCCTGCCAATAAAGAGTCGAGATCAGCATCATCAACGGGCTCTTCTGCCTTGTCTGATGAATCATCCTCTAATTCAGCGGCAATCTCTTCACTGAGATCACTCCCTTCTAAACTGGCTTCAGCGCCATCTACGGGCTCATCAAATCCTGCCAATAAAGAGCCAAGATCAACATCATCAACGGGATCTTCTGCCTTGTCTGATGAATCATCCTCTAATTCAGCGGCAATCTCCTCACTGAGATCACTTCCTTCTAAACTGGCTTCAGCGCCATCTACGGGCTCATCAAATCCTGCTAATAAAGAGTCAAGATCAGCATCATCAACGGGCTCTTCTGCCTCGTCTGATGATTCATCCTCTAATTCAGCAGCAATCTCCTCACTGAAATCACTCCCTTCTAAAGTGGCTTCAGCTCCATCTAGGGGCTCATCAAACCCAGCCAATAAAGAGTCAAGATCAGCATCATCAACGGGATCTTCTGCCTTATCAGATGAATCACCTTCTAATTCTGCCGCGATTTCTTCGCTGAGGTCATTCTCTTCAAGGTTACTTTCTGAGTCATCAGCAGGTAGATCGAACTCTTCAAGTAAGGAGTCTGGATCGGCTACATCAGGTGTCTCTTGCTCTATTTCAATTTCTGGAACAGTGGCAACTTCTTCAGTCGACTTATCGTCTGTTGGCAGATCAAATTCAGCCAGCAAGTCATCAAGATCAGCCTCATCAACTTGCTCTTCTGCTTCCTCTGATGCGTCGACTTCAGGCTCTGCAGCGACCTCTTCACTCGCATTATCTTCTGCTGGCAAATCAAACTCGGCCAGTAACGAATCAAGATCAGCTTCGTTAACTTCCTCTTCTATTTTCTCTGATGTGTCGGCCTCTGCTTCAGCTGGCAGATCGAAATCGGCCAATAAAGAATCAAGATCGGCTTCATCAACTTCCTCCTCTCCAGACTCAGAGTCTGCAGCTGGCTCACCTATGCCTTCAAGCAGAGAATCAAGCTCTTCGTCAACTTCTTGAGTAGACTTAGCTTCGTTGACGACATCAACTTCATTAATATCAGTAAGCAGTGAGTCCAGCTCCACAGGCTCATCTTCAGAGGTATCAACTTCCTCTTCAGGTTTATCTTCCGCTTTAGGAATCTCAGCGTCATCGACACCTATTCCATCAAGCAGAGAGTCTAAATCTTCTTCATCGCCATCTTGTTCACCCATGGCTTCGGCCCAAAGTTCATCCAGGGATTGTCCCTCGTCTTCAACTTCAAGCTCACTCTCTTCTGAGGCTTTTTCCTCACCCGGATCGACAAACATGTCGCTCGCCATATCCATCTGTTCAGAACCAACGTCCATTTCGACTTCAGGCTGTAATTCACTGGAATCGACATTCATCAGGGAATCAAGGGAGTCATCATCCTCTTCAGTATCCAGATGAACGGCCATATTATCGACATCAGACTCGGCTTCAGCTTTATCAGCATCTGCAGCGGGCTCTGGCACACCTTCTACTGCGTTGTTTTCAAGTTCGCCTTTGTTTCTACGACGTCTTAAGAACAACCATAGAAAAATCAATGCTATCGCTGATGGAATTGCAGCACCTAAGATTAAGGTCAATGGACTGCTCATTAGCTCTTTCCACTTAATCCCCTCTTCTTCGATTGGCGCTACCTCTGTAAGAGATGACGCTTCCATCTCAGCAAGTCTCTCTTTTAATGCTTCAACATCAGCCGACAGGGATTCATTTTTCAAGCGACTTGCTTGAAGCTGCTCCTGTAGAATGGCAATTTCTTCCTCTAGACCATCCACTTTTTCAGTGAGCAACTCGATGTCGTTTCCACTAACGGTTAACTCATCCTGAGCTCTTCCCAATTCATCGGTAAGTTGTAAGTTTTTATCTTGTGCAGTGGCAAGATCAGACAACATTTGGCTGCTCTCAACTGCATTTGTTTTATCATTTTCGGCTGGAATCGATGCAGGGGTAACTGGTGTGGCGGCTTGCTCAGTATTCGGAATATTAGCTTTAGGAGCGATAGGTTTTACGGTCGCGACGGGTTTGGCGGTTAATTTTTTCCAGCCAGCATCATTTCGCTCAGCCCGCTGTTTAGCTAAGCTTTTAGGAATCGCCAACATGAACTCTTTAGACGGGATGAGCAATATCATCCCTTTCTCTAAACTGTTGTAATTAGGACTTGAGAATGCGTGAGGGTTAGCATCATAAATAGCTCCCATCACTTGATAAATACTTACGCTCGGATCGGGTTGAACCTTCTGAGCGATACTCCAAAACGTATCGGAAGAACGGGTTGGACCGTATTGATTGATGCTTTGCCTGACCTCACCGTCGGGGCCGGTTATCTTTAACGACTCGGCTGCAAAAACTGTTTGCTCAACAGAACTACTAACGAGGACCAGTAATACTGAGGCAATCAAACCGACAAGATACGGAGTGCGAAAGTTCATTCATTCTTCCCTTTCAAATGCAATGGTTTTGCTAATAAGCGCATAGCTTTAGGCAATTGTATTTATTGAGATTACTATAAACCAGAAATCAATGGTCTGCTACTGTTCACAATTCAAAAACAAGTGTAAACACTAAAAAGCCTGCATATTGCAGGCTTTTTCAACAGAACAAGCTATATGTTCCTAGTACTAGTAATAATCTCTGATCAACACTTCGGCAATCTGAATACTATTAAGAGCAGCGCCTTTTCTAATGTTATCAGAGACAACCCACAAGTTAATACCGTTATCATGAGAGATATCTTTACGGACACGACCCACATAGACAGGATCGCTACCAGCGGCATCGGTCACCACGGTCGGATACTCTTCATCTGACTCAAACAGTTCCACACCTGGCGCATCTCTTAACACAGCTTTAACGTCTTCTGCATCAACAGGTTGCAATGTCTCTAAGTGAATAGCTTCTGAGTGACCATGAAAAACCGGGATCCGAACCGCTGTCGGGTTAACCACAATATTTTCATCGCCGAAGATTTTCTGAGTTTCCCAGACCATCTTCATCTCTTCTTTGGTATACCCATTATCCATAAACTTATCAATATGAGGTAACGCATTAAACGCGATCTGTTTTGGATAAGCTTTCGGCTCAATTGGCAATCCTTGAAGCAGTTTTGCGCATTGGCTAGCTAACTCTTCAATGGCTTCTTTACCTGAACCCGATACTGACTGGTAAGTCGCGACATTAATTCGTGAAATACCAAAAGCATCATATATCGGCTTTAGTGCAACCAACATCTGAATAGTAGAGCAGTTTGGATTAGCAATGATATTACGATTACGGAAATCAGCAATCGCTTCCGGATTCACTTCCGGTATCACTAACGGTACATCGATGTCATATCTGAAGTGAGAGGTGTTATCGATAACAACACAACCATGTTCAGCCGCTATCGGCGCCCATTTCGCTGACACATCACCACCAGCAGAGAAGAAGCCTATCTGCGCTTGAGACCAGTCAAAAGTATCAACATCAAGAATTTCTACTTGTTTACCGTGAAAACTTACCGTGTTACCCGCACTACGACTACTGGCAAGTGGGAATAAATTAGCAACGGGGAAATTGCGCTCTTCGAGGATCTCGATCATAGTTTGACCCACCGCGCCCGTAGCACCCAATACGACAACATTAAATTCTTGCGACATAATTACAGACCGATCCTTGAAAACCCTAAATTGGACAACCAATTTACATCAGATTGCCCCGTACTTACTACCCTTAAGGCACTAAATTCACGCCGATGCTTATGATTTTTTCTCATAAGGTCAAACCCATTGTTATTCGCGCAATTTACTCGGCTATTTTTTGATGAATGATTAAGGATCGTGGCTCTAAATTGTTCATCATCATCTCGCAGGTCATAAATGAAGCGAGACAGTTGTAGCAGCGCCTTTTCATTGGGAACGCTGTCGATACTCATCTGCTCACTCCATAAAGCAGGCAACAATGAAGTCATCGACTTTTCGGTGTCCAACCCAAGTACCTGCATCAGCTTCTGATACAACATATACGTGCCACGAGCTTTGCCTTCCAAGCTATATCCCGCAATATGCGGCGTTGCCAGTTCAACAAACGGGATCAATTCAAGCATGGGGTTAGGTTCCCCCTCCCACACATCAAGCACCACTTTGATATCATCTCGCTGCTGCTTTACCTTAATTAAGGCGCGGTTATCTATCACTTCACCACGGCAGCAATTAAGCAACCAAGTTCCCTGCTTTAAACTCTTGAGTCTGGTTTCATCAAACAGATACCAAGTTTTATGCTCACCCGTCTTAGTAATAGGCACATGAAGGCTTATCACATCACAACGGCTGATTAATTGATCGAGCGAGATAAACTCACGAGGGTCGCTATCAGCAATAACTGGGTCATGCATCAATACATTCACCCCATAAGCCGCAAGGCATTTGGCCACCGCAGTGCCTGTATTACCAGCACCCACAATACCCACCGTCTTCGTTTTTAAGTTGTCACCAAAACGGTTAGCCAGCTCCAACATGGCGATAAAAGCAAACTCGCCCACAGCCGTTGCATTACACCCCGGCGCATTGCTAAAAGGAATACCTCGACTAGCAAGAAATTCGGTATCGATATGATCGGTGCCGATAGTGGCACTACCAACAAACTTAAGTTTGCTATTTAGTGATAGCAAAGTGGCATTAACTTGTGTCACTGAGCGAACCAAGAGCACATCGGCATCACTCACCTGCTCTGCTGTCAGCTCCCTGCCATTAACGGTTTCAATAGTCCCTAAGTCGCCAAACAACTGTTGTACATAAGGCATGTTTTCATCGGCAAGGATTTTCATATGGTTCCAAAAGTGAGGTGAATGCATTGGATTAACACATTCTAACAGCTTGAAATGAAGCTAGTTACATTTTTAATCCACTATCAGGAACCTTGGAATGAAGGTTAATTACATTTTCTAGTTTGATTCATTTAGCTTTATTGTTATTGGGCTGATTACATGGATGTAAATGAATGACGTATGTGCAGACACTTCTGCGAGACGCCCCGCACATCTGACCTCCGTGGATGGTGGAAATACCTAATTCAGAATGGAACTGAATAGGCCATGCAGACTCTACCAAAACATCTGACTCACAAGGATGTGGGAAATGCCTAGAAATGTAGGGTACATTTCTAGGCATGTTTTGGAAGCTCACAGCCGTATCTACACTTGCTAATTTATCTCTTCGATTTTGACTTGTCTGAGTAAGTCACTAACACGGAGATGCCCCAAAGCTGGTTAGCCTTCGAATGAAGACTGATTACATTTTCTGGTTTGGTTCATTTGAATTTTTGGTATTGGGTAATTTTTTGAAGGTCTGCCCTTCATTGTGATCTATCGCTTGCAGCGTGCTTACGTGCAAGTAATCTCTCGGCACGCTGTAGACCCATCCCTGGGCGCTCTACGATTTCATCCCTGAAATCGAAGTCCTCGAGCTCACTTACACCTGTTCATCTGCCTCTTCGATTTGGCTTAGTTGGATTTCGAAACTCATTTATGCCCCTTAATCACTCAGAGTAAATGCTCTACAAAATTCTGGGGGCGTGCGTTTGCCCTACTAAAATTTATCCGAACTCAGCAAACCTTCAAGTTATGGCACACAGAGCAATCTAATTCATTCTATCTTTAACTAACTTATTGATTTTATGTTGAAGTCACAAAAGAAAGACCGCATTATATAATCATGAAGTACGGACACTCGCCGTATAGAAAGTGTTAGGTGTTCATGAGGTCAGTTAGAGTATGAGTTTCAAAATTAATAGAGTTAGTAGTAACAGTCTTGGAACGCATTATGGAATTTTTGAAAACGGAACATTAATTCATCATGAATTTAGTCATTCGGCAGCTGAAAAGGTATTTGAAAAATTACAGGTTGGAAAAACGCTTGAAGAGGCGCTTATATCTGACCCAGAACCTAAGCCTGAACGAGTTATGGTTCGACTTTTAAAGCCTCAAGTTTCACTGACTAAGAGACAAGACTCTAAAGCTCTTTTCACAACAGTTACGAAAACTGAGAAAAAAATTGAGTATGATCCGTTGGTTTATCGCCAAATAGCGAACCTAAAAGTAAATGAAATCGTTCAAGTGACAAATCGAAAGGGTCACAGGTCAACAATACACATTACGAATATAGTCAAATTGAGTTGGCACCAACTCCAATTGTTAGTGTCGGGAGGGAGCACTAAGTTCGAGAAACAGCACTTACTTTATAAGCTGTACAGCACAAAACATCGAATAAATAACGTTTTAAAAGGGTTGAGTTTAAGCCAAACCGAGAGTTCAGAAGTTCAAGAGTACATAGATATCTTTAAGGCAAATGGGTTCTCAAAACACACACAGGTCAATGATCACATAACTAACAATAACTTGTGGGGACACTTTCCGACGATTCGTTCACTTAATGATCATGGGGAATGCAAAGAAATCGAAGGTATAGAGCCTAAGTATTTTGAAGTTGTTTGCCGTATTCTAAATATATCCGGTGAAGGTGGAAGAAGCTTAGATAACTTCAAAAAGTACTAATTTAGTACGCACTTAACAAATAAGGATTAAGCGTTGCGCAGCCGACGTTTAATCCCGAGTGTTGAACAAGCCACCTTCTCTAATCTAAGTAAATTGTGCGATTGTCTATTGAGGTGAGCTTACCTCGGCTATCTCGTCCGCTTTACACAGCATCGTCATTTTAATATTCCGTGAACTTATCCACAACCTGGTAAATCTAAATTGTGTAAAACCAGAAAGCCTTTTTTGAATATCAACACTCATAGTATATTGGTGGCATATTAATCTGTAGCTTTCTAGGAAAATTCTTATGTACATCAAAAAGGTAAAGATTAACAACTACCGTAGCTTTCGTTCTTTCGAAGCGCAGCTTCAAAAGCTGACTGTTGTTATTGGTGAAAACGATACTGGTAAAACGAACTTCTTCACCGCACTTTCGTTACCACTGAGCGGCAACCAGATAGACTTCAATCAAAAGCGTTTAAGCGTCTCTGATATCAACAAAGACTCAGTGATTGATTTCTTTAATTCAATCATCAATGAAGAGCCTGAAGAAAATCAGCTTCAGAAGATCCCTAAAGTATCAGTGACTGTAGAGTTTGCTGATCCTAAAGATAGCTATGAAACGGCTCTTCTGGCTAAGTGGCTTCTGTCTGATGGTGACGAAGAAAAATACAAAATCAGATATGACTTTAAGCCTAAAGACGACACGGATTTACTTGAAGCCGTGAAGAAGTTGCTTGTAGATAAAGCTATCGATGACATTAACTGGTTTACACTACCCGTCGAGCTATACGACTACCAAATTGTATCTGTTAATAATGAAAAGCCTATCGCATACAGTGACCTAAAACACGTAAGCATCCACAGTATCAATGCAGAACGAGATGACTTCTCCGAGAGCAGTTCAATGAAGTCCAATAGCATTTTTACAAAGCTTCTTATGAACACATTGAACGACGATGACAAAAGTCAGATCAATACAGCTTACTCTGAGTTCTTTAGTGCTATTGAAGACACAGAAACATTTGACAAAGTCATCGGAACCAATCCAGATTTTGACAACTACGACAGTATTATCGATCAGCTAGAATGTACTCCTAACCTGCCTAACCTCAAGAATATTTTGTCTAATATCACTTTGAAGTACGGCAACGAATTTTTGTACCAAAAAGGCTTAGGGCAAAGAAACCTTATCTACATACTCATTCTGTTTGCTTACTACAAGTCGTGTGATGATACATTCAACTTATGCTGTATAGAAGAACCAGAAGCGCACTTAAGTGTTAATAACCTACGCTTGGTAAGAGACTTTATCGAGAAAAGTTCAAGCAACAGCGGTTCGTTAGTACAAACCATCATTTCGACTCATAATCCTTCGATAATCAACAAGCTCAAAATTTCTAATGTGCTGGCTTTTACTGGCGAGAAAGCAATTAACTTGTCTGAGACTCCAACTAAGTTAGTTGACTACCTAAGAAAAAGACCAAACTTCGACATCCTTAAACTGCTGTTCGCAAACAAAGTTATTCTTGTTGAAGGTCCAACAGAAGAGATGCTCATTAGCACATACCTGTCGAAACAAGTAGCTCTTAACGACATTGATATTATTCCTATTGGTCAACGTGGTTACGCCACTTTTCTAGATATATGGCTTGTACTAAACAAAGATAACCCAAGCAAGAAAATTGGCATTATTCGTGACTACGACAACTCAGATAAAGCAAAAGAAAGACATGATGCTTATGATACCGCTCATGAAAATGTCACTGTAAGAACGACTACGAATTACACACTTGAGATTGATTTAGTAGAAGCTGAGAATAACTTGGATTTACTAAATGGTTTGTTCGACATGACTGGTGACCTAATAGAAGTATCAGAGCACATGATCAATGGTAAAACAGCGAGGATGCTGGATGTGTGTGATGCAATGGTAGATGAAGATACCCCATTAGACATCAAGCTACCAGCTCATATGGCAGAGGTTATTGAGGCTGTTTCATGATTGAAATTCAAATTGCAGGAGCTGGCGCGGGTAAAACTTATGGCTTAGCTGAGTCCTTGATAGCTCATATTAAAGCTTGTACTAATCACAAAAAGACGTTTGCGCTGACGTACACAAACACCGCGACAGCGAAGATAGAGCAGGAGATAATCAAACAGCATGGATTTATCCCACCAAATCTTTGTGTACAAACAGTACATAGCTTCTTACTGAATGAAATTATCTACCCTTTTTCATCGTTTACTCTCGGAGATGTCTATAACGACGCCTCAATAATGATGTTGCCGAGTGATGCTAGATTTAAAAATTGGCACATCAAGCGGTTAAAAGATAAGAACATCATTCATGCGGATAGTGTTTACAGTATTGCCAAACAAATTGTTGATCAGACCGTCAGCAAACACAGCAACAAAGCAAAGAAAGAGAAAGTTCGTAGACTTTTAGCTATTCTAGAAAGCTGCTTTGACAAAATATTCATCGACGAAGTCCAAGACCTAGATGGAGATGCTCTCCGCTTTTTCGAGGTACTAGGCAGCAACGATATTGACGTGTATATGATTGGAGATCCGAAACAAGCAATCAAATATCCCAAAGCACTTGATGTTTTCGTTGAGAAAGTATCGACTGAAAAACACACAACCATACTAGAAATCAACAACCAAACCAGACGAGTACCCAAAGAGATACTAGAGGTCTCAAATAACTTTTGCTACGAAACTCACCAGCAAGAGTCACTGTCAGAAGTCGTCGGTGAACTCATGTATATGGAATCGACGGATGGCAGATACGACGAGCTACTAAGTAATTACATAGACACGAAGCAGCTTGTTTGTATCGATAAAAAGAATAGCCGCTACTCAACGTCGTCTAAACACAAACACTCATTCCCACGAGAGATCGAGGAATTAATTCGTGAGTCTAACCACAAGAAAGACAAAACATTGTTTGTTAAAGCAGCTTTTGCTGACTTTATAGATGATGTAATCAAAGAAAACAATAAACGAGCCATAAGTAAACTCATTGCCCGTCATTCATTGAAACTTAGTAAACCACACTTCGCCCAGTTACATGAACTATGTAATTCATGCACAAAAAACGACGTTCAGTTTAGTGTTCAAAGCATTGATTCAGTTAAAGGACTGGATGCTGATACATGTGTAATTATACTTACCCCTAACACACTGAAATACCTTACTAAAGATGGTTTATCTAAAGATAACCACTTTAACAAAGAGTGGAAAAAGATCTATGTTGCTCTTACTCGAGCTAAGAAAAGGTTAGTTTTGGCATTAGATCATGCTCTTTTGACGGGCGCTGATATGGCGGCCATTAGAGATTCGATAGGTGAATTAGGATTCATCAATCACGATTGACTTAAATACAATTATCCAGAAGCCTAATTGTCTTATGAAGCGCTGAAGTAGGTGCGTCTTAGCGATTAACATAACTCTGAGAACAAAATACCCCCAACGCACTTTGTCCCAAAACAGGTTGGGGGACTAGCTTATTTTTGCCCCTTTACACGTTAGAGCTAATGCTCATAACATTTTCATACTCTTACTTTTAGATTCATTTTACTAATACCATCCACTTTGGTATGAAGTGAAAGTCAGTTCTATTTCGATTTATCAATTGCCATGTAACTTACTACCAAATATAACTTTTTAATGAATTGTTTGGGTTCAGGATGAGTAACGAGTAGAATATGAAGCAATGAGCTTTCGCCACAATCCATGTTAACTTTGGTGCCGTTATGTCTAAATACATCCCATTAAACAGGCAGTTTTCAGCTGTTTCTAAAGATCACAAAGAAGCAGAAGAACTTGAGCAGTCCCTTAACTGGGGGATAGGAAAAACTGAATCATGGGATTCACTATTGTGCGAATATCGCTGTGTAGTCCTAGCTGAAGCGGGGGCTGGGAAAACAATAGAATTTAGGGAGAAAGCAACGTTACTTGCTAATGAAGGAAAACCGTCTTTTTTTATCAGAGTCGAAGATATCGACCGTCAATTTTATGATGCCTTTGAAGTTGGTGATGAAGATGCCTTTGATTCTTGGCTAGCCTCAAATGAAGAGGCTTGGTTTTTTTTAGACTCTGTGGATGAAGCGAGACTTAGTAGCCCAAGAGCTTTTGAAAATGCAATAAAACGTTTTTCGAAGGGAATTAAAAAAGGTGCTCATAGAGCGCATATATATATTTCTAGTCGGCCTTATAGCTGGAGATTTAAAGCAGATCAAAGTTTAATGGATACGTTGCTTTTTCTTGCATCTTCAGAAACTAAAGAGGTCAATGGTAATAAGCAGCCATCTAGTGCCTTAAGAGTCTATGGTTTACGGCCTTTGGATAGAGAAAGAATCTCAGAATATTGTAATGCACATGACGTTGAAGATACCAAAAAACTGTTAAATGAAGTCGATAGACTTAGTCTTTGGACTCTAGCTGAAAGGCCTTTCGACTTAGATTTAATTATCACTAAATGGGCTGATGATAAATCACTAGGCGGACGTTTAAACCTTTTACAACACAATGTGAATACTCGGTTAAAAGAGTCTCATAATCATGATCGCCAACCCCTTAATGTTGACAAAGCTCGTGATGGAGCACAGCGCTTAGCTGCAGCTGTCGTATTAACTGGAAATGTTGGGATTAATGTTCCTGATTCGGAACACATTAAAAAAGGATTTGATGCGGATGCTGTTTTATATGATTGGTCTCAAGAAGACGTTAAATCCTTACTAGAAAGCGGGCTGTTCAATGACATTATCTACGGTGCAGTACGCTTTAGGCATAGGGATATTAGAGAGCTATTAGCTGCAGAGTTTTTTGATGGATTACTTAAAGGTGGTCATAGTCGTTCGCAGATTAAATCCTATTTTTTTAGGGAATCTCTAGGTGAGAGTATTGTTACTCCTTTACTTCGCCCATTGCTTCCATGGCTTATTTTATTTGATGAGAATATTTGTACTGAAACTTTAAAAATTAAGCCCGAAATTGCAGTTGAAGAAGGCGACCCATCACAATTGCCGTTGCATATAAGAAAAAGATTACTTTCAGATATTGTTAGTCGTATTGCTAATAATACAGATGGAGACTCTGCTCGTGACAATGCAGCAATTGCAAGAATTGCAAGAATTGCACAATCTGATCTTATAGAAAATGTACTTAGTCTTATTGAACAATATCAAGAAAATGATGACGTTATTTTCTTCTTAGGCCGATTGGTTTGGCAAGGTGGAATGGCTGATTGTACAGAATCGTTAATCCCAATTGCCGTTGACAAAAATAGAGGGAAGTACGCAAGAATAGCTTCCATTAGGGCTGTTATAACTTGTGGTTGCGAAGAACAAAAACATTTTATGTGGCGAAGAATAAATGATACCTGCAACGTAATTAAGAGGGAGTTATTAGTAGAGTTAATTGATCAAACCATACCAACTCAAACCACTATCGAATTATTGTTCGAAAGTATCCCTAAGCTAACCAAATATGAAGAGTTTGAGTTTTCAAGGTTGAGTAGCTTTTTATTTGAGTTCGTTGAACGTGCAGATACTGAAACTATCCCACAAATATTGAGTGAAATATTTAGTTATTTGAAAGTAGAACCATATATTGAGAGAGGAGAGTGCCAAATTTCTGAGCAGTACGCTTGGCTAGTCAGTGTAGCGTTAAAATGTATAGAGAAACTGATATTGATGAAAGACTCCTATGCACTTTCTGCAGTATCGTTGTCTATTTTGGCTAATGATGCAGAGTTAAGGTTCTGGAAAAGTGAAATTTTTCATGAGATTAATAATGACTTAAAAAAAATAGTATCTCAGTGGTCCGAGTTAAATGACGCTCTATATTGGCATTGTATAGAAAAAGCAAGAGAGAAATTGAGTGCTAAAGATAGGCCTTTGACTAATGATTTGAGCATCACCTATCTAGATCATTATTGGTACTTTGAGGCTGCCGATTTTTTTAGGATCCTAGGCTATATAGAAGCACGAGCTTTGATTGACGATAAATTAGTTGCACTAAATGCAGCCTATAGAATTTTTCAACAGTGTGAGTCTCCAGTGAATATGCTTGCGGAGGTGCATAGTTCTGTGCAAGGAAATGATATTCTTACTGCGCAACTAAACATGCTCTTAAATCCTGTTGTTTCAAATTCAATGAAAGATTTTGAAGAGAAGCAAGCTACCCGTGCTTTAAAAATCAAAGTGCAGAAAATGGAACGGGAAGAAGCAAGGAGGGACTGGATAATATCTTTACAGAGTGATCCTTCGAAACTCTCCAAACCTTTAGTTGAGAATGGTGAAATAACTAATAATCATGTGTGGTTGATGAGTGAATTAGAAACAAATCGTTCATGTACTTCTCGTCAGCATTATACGCAATGGCAGCTACTAATTTCTGATTTCGGGGAGGAGGTAGCTATAGCATACAAAGATTTTTGTATGCTACATTGGCGGCACTTTAGACCGCAACTAAGGTCAGAAGAGGAGTTTGATAACTCAATTTCCGGTTCATTATTACTTGCATTAGCTGGTCTTGAGATTGAAGCGACAGAGTTTCCAAATTTTCCAGAATATTTAAGTCATAGTGAAGTTGATTTAGCGTTGCGTTACCTCACTTGGGACATTAATGGTTTCCCTAACTGGTTTGAGAAAATACATAAAACATTTCCTACGACTACGGAAGATGCTGTATTGAAAGAGGTGATTTGGGAGCTGGAAACACCTAAACATTCAGGTTCGATAAATCATATTCTTCATGACCTAGTATATTACGCACCTTGGTTGAATGAGCGTATCGCGTCTAAAGTCTTTGATCGCCTGATGCACAGTACAAGTCTTATTCATTCAAGTCGCGAATATTGTGTGCAAATATTGATTGAAGGGCGAGTTGAACCTGAAAAGCTAACTAGATTGGCTCGGAAGTATATAGCTGCATGTTTTGATGACAATGATGGAATGGCTTGGTGGTTTGCATTGTTAGTTGATAGCTCTCCTGATATTGGAATTTCAGAATTTGAGAGCTGGTTATCTAAACTAGATAACAGTAGCGCTAAGTATGCTGCGGAAAAATTTATTGTGGCGTTATTAGGAGGTAGAGGTTCTCAAAAGGCATTGTATTGTGCCGGAAGATTTAAAACTGTAGCACACATAAAGTCTCTTTATATATTGATGCACAAGTATATCAAAACAAGTGATGATATCGAAAGGGCTGGTAAAGGCGCATATTCCCCAACTACCCGAGACTATGCTCAAGGAGCTCGTGATATGTTATTTAACTTTTTGATTGAAATACCTGGGAAAGAGAGTTACTGCGCTTTAAAGCAATTAATAGAAGAGCACCCTAATGAATCATATAGGCCTTGGATGCGAGAACGAGCTTATAAAATGGCTGAGACTTATGGGAATATAACCCCTTGGTCGGCTTACCAATTTAAAGAGTTTTACAAATCTAAAATCGTTTCACCTGACTCACATCGACAACTTTTTGAATTAGCTGTCTTGCAGTTAAATACACTCAAAGATTGGGTTGAGAATGGCAATGATAGCCCGTGGGTAACTTGGCAAAGGGCGACCGAAGAAAATGAGGTAAGAACTCTTATTGCTGCAGAGTTAAGAAAGCATAGCAAGGGATACTACACTATTGCTGAGGAACCAGAGTTAGCCAATGAACAGCGAATGGATATCTGGCTTGATAACCCAAAGGTAAAGTCACCCGTACCTATTGAATTAAAGCTACTTGATAAGGATTGGAGTGGTCCCAAATTGTGTGAGCGATTAAGAAATCAATTAGTTGGTGATTATCTAAGAGAAGAAACTGCAGGGTGCGGTGTGTTTCTTTTAATCTCCCAAAAAACCACGAAAAAGTGGGTTATTAATGGTCAGAGAGTTAGTGTAAATGAACTTGCATCTGCTTTGAAATACTATTGGAGAACTATTGCAGATAATTATGTAGGTGTCGAAGAGATAGAAGTGATAGTTATCGATATGAAAGTACGTGGTTTGGTTTGTGATACATAAACAGCAAGGTGTATAGGTTTTAGCTATAGTGGCCAACTAATATTGGCCATGATCCTAGAGTTTAATCAAAATATTCGTTTTCTCTATTAGGTACTTTGGAACAACTTAATTACTTTTTCTAATCAATATCCGGTTGCCTAGACCTAATGCTCTAACGCATTCATGTCCAAAAATGAGCTAGCTACTAGAAAAACCTAAATCGAAGAGATAAATAATCAGGTGTGAATGCGGCTGAGGGCGTTGGTGGCAAGGATGCCACCGTCGAGCTTACAGGGATTGTACTTGCAGCGTCCCGCAGAAGTATTTACACATAAGGCATGCTGCAAGCAATAGATATCAACAAAGGTACGCTTATCAGGCTATAACCAAATATGAATTCAGCCAAATGAGCCCAACTAAGAAGATATTTGAAACTTGTGATCAGACAAGTTCCAAATACTGTATTACTTATCTACAACGAGTTGCCCTTTCACCCAGACTTTACGGATATTCTGACGGCTATTAAGACAGATGATTTTCTCAAGTTTATCTTTCGCTGAATCCATCTCTTCTAAAATGAAAATATTGCTGTCAGCAATAGCAGTATCGATAACCAACGCATCAAACTCAAAACCAGGCTGGAATAAACCGACTTTGGCATCAATTGCCTGACCACCGCCCACGGTTGCTAACCAATAAGCTTCTAAAAACGAGATGCGTGAGCCCTGCTCGCCGCGCTCATTGGCGGGCAAATAGGTTGAAGTACCATCTTCGCGTACACGAGAATGATTCACCGCATCTAGGCAGGTATGGAATATAGAAGGAATGGGGGCACCAGCAAGGTCACTTCCTAATCCACATTTAAGATCATTATCTAAAATCTCACGGGTTTGCATTGCGGCATTAGCAAAATACATATTCGATAGCGGACAATGGGCAATGCTGGCACCGGTGGATTTTATCAATTGATGATCCGATGGCGTTAAAAAGATCGAATGAGCTAAAATAGTCTTACTCGTCATTAAGCCAAAATCGTTATATATCTCAACGTCAGTCTTACCATATTGTGCTTGGCTGTGATCTCGTGCCCAATCACTTTCTGAGCAATGTGTTTGCACATGGCACTGATATTGTTGCACCAACTCACCTAGACCCTGCAGCAATTCTGCTGTGCAACTTGGTACAAAGCGCGGCGTGATAACGGGCGAAACCAGTTGCTCTTCATTCCCCTCGATCGCAAGTACTTGTTGGATGAAACACTCAGTTTCTTTTAAGGCCGTTTCAGTCGATGGTTCAATATAAAAAGGTGGACATTGGGTTGGTTCATCCATGTTGACCTTACCAATATAGCCACGCTGGCCTTGGCGTAGACATTCACGTGCCAGTTCGACAGATGTGTCTTTGTGGATGGTGGCAAAATAGACGGCGCTGGTTGTGCCATTTGCGAGCAGTGATTGTACGAGTTGAGGGTAAATTTGCTTGGCAAATGTCATGTCTTCAAACTTAGCTTCAAGGGGAAATGTATAATCCTGTAGCCAATCATAAAGCGGTAAGTCTAACCCTTTTCCAGCCTGGGGGAATTGCGGGGCATGCACGTGTAAGTCAACCATGCCAGGCATCAAATACTGAGTTGGGCTGAGTTCTATCAACTGCTGATGCGCTGACAATGTTTCGATTTGTGCATGATACTGAGCATCACTGTCAGTGAGCACAGAGACTATATTCCCCTGCTGATCGACGAGTATCAATGCGTGAGCCGCATACTCGAAATCACCTTTCACTGGGCAATGAAAATACTGCCCCAATACACCAAACTTTATCTCAGACATTGACATGCATCCATCTTGTTATTTGTAGGGTTCTACCAATCGATATTGGTGTGATCGGTATTCGCGGGAGTATTACATGCGCACAATGAAATTGAATAAAATTAACTGTAATTTGTGACCAAGACAATAGACAAAGTTAAGCATCTGCTTAAATTACTAGCACCAAGCAATATCAATACTCTGACTATCGATATTGTGGTTTTCTAATCATGGGATATAGGTGAGATATTGGAGTATCGGACTGGGGGAATAGTCATTTAACGCTCATGAGTTAGCGACCTCAAGCCCGTCGAAAAACGGGCTGATTTAAGGCTGTATTTTACGACACAAGGCGATCATATCTATCGCTTCTTGTTTTGACAGGCCTGTCGCGCAAAATGCTTCTTGAGTAATTTGTTCACTTTTTTGTACCAGCGCTCGACCAGTTTCGGTTAGCTGGATATTCTTCTGCCGCTCATTGTCCTGCAAAATTTGCCTTTGAACTAAGCCTTTCTGTTCCAATCGTTTTAATAAAGGGCTGATGGTGGCCTTAGTTAACCCCAGCTTCTTCGATAAAAAAGTAACCGACAAGTTGTCCTCTTCTCCAAGTGCAATCAAGACCAAAAATTGTGTGTAAGTTACGTCGATAGACGCCAGTAACGGTCTGTAAATGCTCGTTAAGCGGCTTGAAGCCGAGTAAAGCGCAAAGCAAAGCTGATTATCTAATTGAGCAATTGGCAAAATGTAACTCCACAATCTTTATTAAGAGTAATTCTGATCTTTTACAGCTTGAAATACAATTGTTACTTGACAAGTATTAGCTATTAAATGATATGTTAGCCCACTAACAGTTAGCTTGCTAACTATATATTTATCATTAATGACAGGTACTTTTATGATTAAGCACATTCTCAGTTTAAGTTTTATCTTAATTTCTACAGGAAGCGTTGCAGCAGATACCGCCCAAACGGCGAGTAACACAGTTGATTCATTTGAAAAAATATTCGGTGTCACAGAAGGAAAGCGCCGTAACCATACTAAAGGATTTTGCTTCGAAGGTGAGTTTGTCCCCAATTCAGCCGCAATGCAGCCATATACAAACAGTGCATTATTTTTAAAAGAAGCTGATGTCATCGGACGCTTATCCCATAAAGGAGGCAATAATAACGCCGCTGATAATAAGCCTGCTGATTATGGAATGGGATTATTGATTAACACTGCCGCTGGACCACACAATATTTCCATGAACACATTGGATTTTTTCCCTGTCGCCACCCCCGAAGCTTTTGCCAAATTAATGATGGCAAAAACACAAGGCTCTGCTGCGGTAAAAGCATTTAAGGATTCAAATCTTGATCTGCAGCGCTTTAGCGCCCATAAAGCGAACAAGAAAAAGGAGCTAACACCTTATGAAGGCAGCACATTCAATAGTATAAATAGTTTTTATTTGGTTGATAAAAAAGGCAAAAAAACGGCTATCCGTTGGTCATTTATACCGAGTAAAAAGCAGTCCATTGTACTCAAGCCAACAGCGGACTTTTTCTATGAAAACATGCAAGATAATCTGAATAATCATGGCGTCAGTTGGGATATGGTCATCACTTTAGCCAACCCTAACGATGCTGTTAATGATGCATCAATTCAATGGGTCGGTGAACATAAACAGCTCACAGCAGGCACCCTCAATCTCTTATCGTTAAGCTCTGAACAAGATGGTCGATGTGACAACATTAATTATGACCCATTGGTACTATCTCCAGGTGTTTTACCGTCTGAGGACCCACTGTTACAAGCAAGACGTAACAGTTACGCCATCTCTTTTGGAAAACGAGTATTAGAAAAAGGTGCTAAGTAATGAGTAATCAATGGCTAAGCAGTTTGATTGCTTCATCTCACGTTATCGCGGTTAACTTTCAAACGGTTTCAGCGGCGAATAATTATTGGAAAAAATAGGAAATGTTATCGGTTTAGATCAAGAGTATGACTTTCTACCGAGAGAGTCAGGCACAAAAAAGGGAGCCTTAGCTCTAATGCCGATCATTTAGTGATAAATCGATCGGTTGACTGATCTTCTAGATGCTTCAGAATCCGAGTCC
>OJDH01000183.1_pt1 | contig 45960 bp, 35 predicted proteins | sample 1592761 | NCBI WGS metagenome assembly OJDH01 (sample SAMN05416855, study PRJEB24817) | seawater metagenome | isolation source: Sea water | place: Canada:Atlantic | collected 2013-11
TTAGTTTGCCAAAAAACACTCTGAGTAGATCAACTTCTTATACTGATTGGTATAAAGTTGAATTGAACAGCTAAGAAAGCAGCTGTGTTATCTGAGCCTGTATAGATATTGAGTTGAGGTCATAAAAAAGGGAGCCAATTAGGCTCCCTTTTATGTATCGCTATTTAAAACTAGTTTTGAATGACTGTTGCCGTGTTGAAATCACCGGTTTGAGTCACTGATATCGTATTGTCCATACCCGTTTGAGAACCCATCACTAGGTTATCACTACCAGTTTGAGCAATCGTTAGACTGTTGTTATCACCTGTAACTGCAAATGCCCCATCACCTTCACTGCCAACCCAGTTACCATCGCCTATTTGCGTGATTAAAGCTGTGTTCTCATCGCCAGTAATGATGAGGTCAATTAGGTTGAGATCACCGTCTTGAGTCATCTCTACATCGGTATTGTCCATACCAACGACAGTGACTAAGGCTTCGTTCTCATTGCCATCTTGCTCAATATCAACGTCATTGTCGTCACCAGTAATCTCGGCATATCCGTCGTTAGCGTCACCCTCTTGGCTAATATCAATGTTGTTGTCATCACCTGTAGCTAAAGCAGTAACTTTACCATCGTCGCCATCACTTCTTAGGTCAAAATCATTGTTATTACCATAGGCACCAAACGTTGCGAAGTTCGTATTACCTTCTTGATCTAACGTGACATCATTATCGTCGCCGAATACTTGGAACTCAGCACCGTTATTGTCGCCTTCTTGATCAACATTGATGTCGTTATCATCGCCTTGAATTTCGGCAATAAGCGTGTCACCAATCGTGTTGCTCATTCCGATTTGAACGATCTCAACGTAGTTGTCATCGCCTTGGGTGAAAGCGAGATAAGATGTGTTGTCGTCGCCTTCTTGATCTATTTCGATTTCATTATCAGAGCCAGTAAGGCCGTAAACAAAGCCTGTGTTGTCATCACCGATTTGGCTAACAACGAAGTTGTTGTCGTCACCAGCAACGCCTTTAACTGCGCCTAGGTTGCCATTTCCTTCTTGGTAAACATCAACATCGTTGTTGTTGCCTACGTTTGGTGTGATATCAAGAGAAACCATACCTGCAGTGTTATTGTTACCTGCTTGAGTAACTTTACCGTCATTATCATTGCCTTCTACTCGGAAGACACCAAAGTTATCATCACCATCTTGGTTGATGATTGCGGTATTGTTATCACCAATTAATTCAACGACAGCTTCACTTGCTGAACCATCCTGTGCCACATCGACGCTGTTGTTGTTGCCTGTAACATCAATATTGGTGATATTGGCGGTGTCGAATTGAGCAACATAAGTTTGGTTATCGTTACCCGTTACATCGACATTCGTTTTGTGTGACTCATCAGCCTGATCAACTTCAGTATTGTTACCTAAACCAGTTGAGTTAACATAAGCTTCTACAGACGTACCTTCTTGCACGACAGTAGTAGATTGATTATCACCTTCCTGATTAACAACAGCCACACTAAGGGTGCCAGTCTGTTCGACATAGGCTTCTTGCCCTTGAACAGAGTCAGCTGTGTTAGTGGTTTGTGTAATGGTTGCAGAGTTATCTGATCCAGCAAATGCTGAGCTACTCATGCCAAATCCTGCTGTGATCGCTAGCGCTAGTATTGTTTTTTTAGTCTGAGATCTCATGTGACTTTCCCTGTTTAATATTGTGTTATGGTTATTTCTGCACCATCAGCAATCTGCTCGATGGAGAAGTTAGCACTGCCAAGTTGATTTAGATTAACCTGATTATTGTTTCCAACTTGCGTAATGGAAGCTTGGTTATCATCTCCAACTTGAATCAGTTCTACTTGATTATTCTTCCCATATTGAGCTACATCGGCCTCGTTGTTATCCCCTAACTGCAATAGATCGGTGTAGTTGTGACTACCGAGTTGTACAATATGTGCAGTATTAAGGTTGCCTAGCTGGACTAGGTTAACGAGGTTTTCTCGCCCATTGCTTTCAAGAAGAGTTTGTAGAGTGACAGGCAGTTCGTAGGTACTCGAGGTGTCTAGATCATCATCTGCCAACACCCATGTGCTGAAACAAAGAGTGATAAACAGTAAGAATACAGAGTTAAGTATTGACACTTTAATACCCCTTTCTATTGATGATTTTTAGGTTTTCTTGTTTCAAACCCAATCGAACTCGTTTTACTATCCCTAAGAGCTGCTGTCTAAAGTTTGCGGCAACAGATCCAGATGAAGGTTCAAGTTACAGACATGTGAAAATGCCGCAATCGGAAGAAGGTCTATTTATCAAATTCTCACCAATAAAAAACTTTTAACAAGCTGTTTACTTTTTATCTATTTGTTTTTATTTGATTTATTTGTTTTGATTAGGTCAGGTTTTACTGTTTTTACTCTAGGTGATAAGGCAATGGGCGTAGTAGAAAGGTTGTAAAGCCCGTGAGCCAGCTTTCAAAACAGTGAGTGTTGTGGCAACAATCCTGATTGTGAAATGCACCGGAATTTACTTTGAGACTTTCATGGGGAGAGGATTAATACCGACGAAAGGGTCTTAGTTGGATTTGGTTCCGGATATAGAATTTAGGGATAAAAAGGAAGTCAGAATATGTTTAATAAGATTTCACCGATTGCACTTGCCATTGCGGCAGCAATTACGGTCTCCGCAGCGCCAGTTCAGGCTAAAGTAACTCAACATGAATACGTCAAAGATTCGATTCTTGTTGTATATAAAGATAATGCCACTCAGTCTGAGCGCCTTTCTGCACAACGTTTAGTTCGCGGTTCAATCCGTGACGCTAATGCTGATGGTGTTGATGATAAGTTTGCCAATGTAATGAATGGCAGGCTAGCGAATCTATCACTACGTTCAGGATCTGATGTATCAAAAGCAATTAAAATGATCAGTCAACATCCTGCGGTAAAATATGCTGAGCCAAACTATGTTATTAAGGCACTAGGTACGCCTGATGACCCAAGTTTTGCTTCGCTCTGGGGCATGAATAATACTGGTCAAGATGGTGGTACAGCAGGTGCTGATATCGGCGCAGTAACGGCTTGGGACACGTCAACAGGTGACACAGATGTCATCGTTGCAGTTATCGATACCGGTGTTGATTACAACCATGAAGATCTTCAAGGTAATATTTGGACTAACCCGAATGAGATTGCCGGTAACGGTATAGATGATGACGGTAACGGCGTTATCGATGATGTCCATGGTTACAGTGCTATTGATGATGATGGCGACCCAATGGACGATAACGGCCATGGTACTCACGTTTCTGGCACGATTGGAGCAAAAGGTAACAACGGTGTTGGTGTAGTCGGTGTTAACTGGGATGTGTCAATTATTGGTTGTAAGTTCTTAAGCGCAGGTGGTTCAGGTTCAACTGATGGCGCGATTGCATGTATCGATTATTTGACCGACCTTAAAGTCAACCATGGTGTTGATATTAAAGCGAGTAATAACTCGTGGGGCGGTGGTGGATTTAGCCAGGCGCTAAAAGATTCTATTGAATCAGGTGGCGATGCAGGGATCTTATTCGTCGCAGCAGCTGGTAACAGTGCGTCAGACAACGATGCGACGCCAAGTTACCCTGCAAGTTATGATTCTACTTCTGTAATGGCTGTGGCGAGTACTGACCGTAATGACAATATGTCAGGTTTTTCTCAATATGGTCTTACAAGTGTTGATATAGGTGCACCTGGTTCGGCTATTTTGTCAACGACACCAGGTAATGGCTATAGCACATTCAATGGTACTTCAATGGCTACACCACATGTTGTTGGTGCTGCTGCATTAGTATGGTCAATTAATCCTGATCTTACGATTGATGAGATGAAGCAACTGCTGATGGATTCTGGTGATGCAAATGCAGATTTGACGGGTAAGACCGTTTCTGGCGCTCGCTTGAACGTAGCAACAGCACTGGACATGGCTGATCCATCTCCAAGTTACCGCTTCACAGTCACACCATCTTCACAAACTATCATAGCGGGAGAGTCTGCTAGTTATGACTTTAGTGTTGGTAGTGTTGCTGGCTGGGATGAGTCTGTTGCGTTAAGTTTTGAAGTGACTCCAGCCCTTGCTGGTGTGTCTCTATCTGCTGACACAGTGATGGATGGCGATAGCTTTACACTTGATGTTATGACCGAAGGTTCAACTGCTTGGGGTGATTACAGCATTACCGTTTCTGGTGATGATGGCACTATTCAGAAGAGCAAGACTGTTTCATTAGGCGTATTGCCGCAGGGTATTGAAGATTATCCTTATGGCAACGATGACCCAATGGATATTCCAGATAATGATTCTGCTGGTATCGTAAGTACGATTGAAGTGACTGATGATGTTCAAATCTTCGGTGTTAATGCTGATGTAGACATTACTCACACTTGGAGTGGTGACCTTATCGTTACGCTTACATCTCCAGAAGGAACGGAAAGTGTACTACATAACCGTTCTGGCGGTAGTGCAGATGACGTAGTGATGAGCTGGGATCTTGCTGACTTTAATGGTGAGATGGCGATAGGAACTTGGACTCTGGCTGTTAGCGATAATGCTGCAGCAGATCTAGGAACACTGAACAGTTGGGGTGTCGTTATCTCAGGTGTAGGTGAAGATACAGGGCCTGAGGCGCCAGTTGCCGGTTTTGAATCTAGTGTTGATGGCTTGAGTGTTAGCTTCACTAATACAAGTACCGATGCCGACGATGATATCGTTAGCTATAGCTGGGACTTCGGTGATATGGGCACTTCAGCTGATATGAACCCTGCTCACACTTACGCATCAGCTGGTAGCTATGCCGTATCACTTACCGTGACAGATTCTGAAGGTAACACTGATACCGCTAGCATGAATGTTGATGTGTTTGATAACGTCATTACAGCTGAAATACTCCGCGCTAAGTTGTCTCGTCGTGGTAGTGCGTTAGTTGACCTCGCTTGGGATGGCGCAAATGGTAACTCAGTTGCTATTTACCGTGATGGAGAGATGGTCGCGACAACTAACAATGATGGTCGTTACCGTGACCGTTTCAGAGATGCACCTGCATCAGTTGTTTATACAATCTGTGAAGCTGGAACGAGCTTATGCTCAGATCCAATCACTGCACAGTTCTAAGTAATTAATATTACTTGTCATTAGCGGCCTTAGGGCCGCTTTTTTTTATCTCTGTAGAAAGCCATTTCAAGATATCTTCATGCATTAACTGTTTTAGAACTGCGTTTATGTATACCAATCAGTAATAAGAAGTTTATCTACTCAGAGTGTGTTATGGCAATAATTCTGACTTGAAGTGCAACGGAATTTATTTTGAAACTTACAGGGGAAAGGATGTTTGTTATGAATTCATTTACAAAAATTTCAGCGTTAGGCGTTTTACTGCCCCTGCTAACCGCCAGCACATTGGCAATTGCAGAAGAGAAGAAAGTATGGATAACCATAGGCAGTGATGCGCAGTACCAAGCTACTCAGGTCGGCGCTCAACTCGCTCCCGCATTGCAGTATTCCAAGATAGATAAATTGCCTGTTCTTATCTATCAAGCTAATGAAACACAACTGCAAAACTTGACGCACATTATGCATGAACAGAAGAATCGTTGTGGTGGTTATATCGTCCATAGCAGTTATCAAGAGGCGGTTGACGCCATGCAGGGACCGAAGCAGAAGTTGGCGTTTAATGCGCCGCCAATTCAGCATAGTGAGAAGGTCAATGCACTTCTTCCCCTAATCGAAGCGGGAAAGATCAAAACTACCATTCAATCTTTGAGTGGCTTTACTAATCGATACTATACCAGCAGTACAGGAAAGCAGGCTGCCGATTGGCTTGCAAGCCACTGGGCTCAGCTGGCCAGTCAACACGCTTGGGCCAGTGTAGAGTCTTATAACCACAGTGGTTGGGGACAAGACTCTGTTATTTTGAAAATTACGGGCAGCCAGTATCCTGATGAAATATTAGTGATGGGCGGGCATCTCGACTCTACCGCTGGTTATGGAACTGGGGAGGGAACGTTGGCCCCTGGTGCAGATGATGATGCGTCGGGCATTGCGTCGCTTACCAATGTTGCCAGTGCTTTATTGGAGAGTGGTGAGCAACCCCAGCGTAGTATCCATATTATGGGTTATGCCGCCGAAGAGGTTGGATTAAGAGGTTCAAGTGAGATCGCTGCAGCTTATAAAGCGAGTGGCGCGCAAGTATTAGCGGCCCTTCAACTTGATATGACTAACTATCATGGCTCAACTGAAGATATTGTGTTTATGACTGATTATATCGACAGCAACTTTGCTCTTTATATGAAGCAACTACTCGATACTTATCAGCCACAAATCGTTTACGGTGATGATAGTTGTGGCTATGCCTGCTCCGATCACGCCTCTTGGTATGACCAAGGTTATCCAACCACGATGCCATTTGAATCTAATTTAAATGACTATAACCCCAATATTCACTCAAGACATGACACATTAGCAAACAGCGATTCAGAAGCCGAAAATTCGGTGCCTTTTGCCCGTTTAGCGTTGAGTTTTGCGATCGAAATGGGGAATCCAGATGCTGGCGGTACACCTATTGAACCTGTCGCTAGTTTTACGACTCAATGCAACGAACTGAGTTGCCAATTCGACTCTTCACCTTCTAGCGGGGAGATCTCTAGCTATCAATGGAGTTTTGGTGATGGTAATGAAAGTAGTGCTACTTCCCCTGTTCATGCTTATGGCGTTGGAGGGCAATATCAAGTGACGTTGACGGTGACAGACATCAATGATTTATCTGATAGTGACAGTCAGTCGGTTTCTGTTTCCGAAGGTTCTGCGACGCCAGTTGCTGGTTTTGAATCTAGTGTTGATGGTTTGAGTGTTAGCTTCACGAATACAAGTACTGATGCCGACGATGATATTGTTAGCTATAGCTGGAACTTCGGTGATACGGGCACTTCAGCTGATACTAACCCGACTCACTCTTACGCATCAGCGGGCAGCTATGCCGTATCACTTACCGTCACAGATTCTGAAAATAACACAGATACCGCTAACATGAATGTTGATGTGTTTAATGGTGACATTACAGCTGAAATACTTCGCGCTAAGTTGTCTCGTCGTGGTAGTGCGTTAGTAGACCTCGCTTGGGATGGCGCAAATGGTAACTCAGTTGCTATCTACCGTAATGGAGAGATGGTCGCGACAACCAACAATGATGGTCGTTACCGTGACCGTTTCAGAGATGCACCTGCATCGGTTGTTTATAAAATCTGTGAAGCTGGAACGAGCTTATGCTCAGATCCTACCACTGTGCAGTTCTAAGTAATTAAAATGACTTGTCATTAGCGGCCTTAGGGCCGCTTTTTTATATCTGAAGAAAATCACGTTAATATGTTTTTATTTTATATATCAGAATCTTAATGTTTTAAATTGTATTTATTTAATCCCTGTTACTCTCGTTAAGCATTCATTTCTAAACTTTAAATAGACATAAAAAAGCGTTAGAGGAGAACCTCTAACGCTTAATTAAATCTCAATGAGTATTATTTTATCTCTGCTTGAACAGCCACTCCTGAGCTTGCCACTTCACTTTGTAGCGTGACGTAGTACCAACCTGTGGTGGGATGACTGACAGTGAAGCTCTCGTGAGTGTTGTCTGGATTAGTCGAGGCTGCACCGTAGCTAGTGGCGTTAGGCCAAGATGTGCCGCCATATAGGCTAACATCTCCATTACCATAAGCTGAGCTGACGGTAAGCTCGCTTGTGCCCTCATCGATCCAAAGCGAATAGTAGTTGATACCATCTGCGGCACAAATGGCTGTACTTGACGTTAGGCGGCCATCACTGACCGGATTGAGCGTCTGACAGGCATCGGTTATCGTGCCAGAGCTTGGTGGCGTGACTGGCGGTGTTGTATTCGAACTCAGGTCGACAGTGACTGTCACGCCACTAAATTCACTCTCAGAATCGACAGTAATATAACGCCAGCCTCTGTTAGCCGTGACCTGTAAGGTTTCATTATTCCCTGTACTCATTGAGCTAGCCTGATGGTTGGTGCTACTGGCCCAACTGTCGGCATGGAAATAGAGATTAGCATCGCCGTTTCCGCCTGCGGTGGTGATGGTTAGCTGGGTATTATCTTCTTCAACAAAGACGTAAAGGCTATTTTTACCTCCGCTGACACATTCATTTTTTCCCAGTGTGAGTTGTCCATAACTGATGGTTGCGGCCCCGCAATCTTCAACAGGTACAGGTGGCGTTCCTCCTCCATTATCACCACCTTGGGCTGGATCTGGGTCGGCGACCACTTTTGTTGTGCTCACTAGCATGTCGACGCCACCAAAATCACCTGAGAGGGTAATATAGTGCCAATATTCATTGGGATTCATGGTGACCTTAATCACCTCATGGTTACCATCTCCAATCCCGTAGCCTTCATTCGACTCACCGCTCGCCCAGCCTGTACTGCTGTAATAGATGTCAGCATCGCCCCAGCCTCCGCCAACCTTGATCCAGAGTTCCTGACTGGAATTGTCTATATTGGCGATGGCAAAACTGGCTCGTCCATCTTGCGAGTCGATACACTCCATGGGGATGTCGAGCTTAAGACTGGCATCCTTGCTATAGCGGTTAGCTTCGTCGGTGACAATGCAGGGGGAGTAATCGGTACTGATGGTCGACTTAGGACCAGCCCAGTTGCCATCAGTTCCACTTGGGAGCGCATCGGCATCGGAGGGACCGCGATCTATGATGCCGTTTTCGGCTGTGCTTAATCCGCTGGTGAGCCAGCCTGTCCACTCGTTGTCATAACGTGTGCCGATACTGTCCATAAAGACTTGGTACTCCTCGTATTGATCGTTACGAAGATAGGCTAAGATCTGATCCACATCTGACCTATGATTTTCGAACATGAAGCGAACTGCTAAGTATCCCCAGCGGTAGATGCGATCTTGACCCGAGTCATAGTTGTTTTTGAAGATAGTCGAAAGAGGGAACTCCGCTGTTTCTCCCATGGTGATAGCAGTGGTATTTGCATCGCGATAGGAGATATATTCTGCCAGTCCCTCTATCCACCAGATGGTGTTTGCTGAGATCCCGCGACCGAAGTCACCATGCAGATTATAACGACCATCGAGGTAGTGGACGTACTCATGTTGTAGGTTCCAAATATGGAAGTCAGGCTGACGCCACTGTGCTTCATAGGCGATAAATCGTGCTTGATTTTTAATGCCTGCAGGTGAGCCTTCAAGGTACATTCCGCCATTATTAGTGTTGATGCCAAAAAAGGTACCTGCATAGGATTGGTAGTCACTGGAACTATCAAAAACGACCAACTCAAGGGCGGCGTTATTATCGTTACTGACTGGTGTGTTATTCGTACCTAACTTACTGTGGAAGTAAGTTTCTTGGTCACCGAGAACTTCACAGGCCCATTGAGCCTGACTTTGATAAAGTGCCTGAGCTCTCATGGTTAAAGTGTCTGAGCATTGCCAGTTAAAGCTGAGGGTGTCGGCTTCAAGTTGGGCTTTAAAACCACAGATATCGTAAAAATTACAATTGGCTCTGTCGTAATAGTCAGCCATCTCTGCTGCGGCTAGCCAAATCACTTTGGACTCATCGTTTTTATTGCTGCTATCAAGTACGGCTTTGACCAAAGTCTTGACCTTGCTGGTCATTGATGGAATATGATACAGACGAGCCATTTCACGGACGCCATTAAGCAGTACATATTCAGCATCGGTTCCGACTAAGTGTCGATTATTGAGTTGAAAGTTATTGAGCGAGTCGAGAATGCTATGGTCGGTAGCAAACAATGTCTTCATGGCATCATCCCACTGAGCGCGAAATAGGGTGGTGAAGATAGCGTTTGCTGCACCATTCATGCCCCAACTGGCCTGCCAATCGGCATTATACTCACTCAATACTTGTTTAGTGACATGGTTAAAATCGGCACCTAAGCCAGCGGAGTCAATTAAGATCAATGACTCTTTTAAGACCCCTGCATTCTCCTCAGAAACAGTCCAAATATTCGCATTGTTGAAAATACCTGTGACTGCTGTTTTGATATTTGCTTTAACTGCACCGCTGTAGGCGGGCACATCTTCTGGGCTGTAAAATTGCACATAAAGGGCTGCGCGTTGAAAATAGATAAGTGACTCGATGCCAGTGCTATCAACTCCCGTATATTCAGGGGCACGGGAGTTGATTCCCGTTGCCACGCTGATCATATTTGCTTCATTAAACAGAGCGGTAGCATCACTGCCCTTAAGGTTATAAAGCGGGCTAACACATTGTGGTGATGATCTTGCCAGCTCACTGACAAGCGCTGCACCGCTTAATCCAATAAAGGCGCTGCAGTCGTTTGCAGCAACAGGCCCATCGGGTCCAGTTAATCCAGGAGCTGCGCTAATGAGTTGCTCTGTGTTCCAAGGTGAAAGTGTTTGAGTTAAGGCGTTGGTCGGTGTAAGGGCTTCTAGGTTTCCTAAGTGATGATCTTGAACGATATTTGTCTTGCTTACAGCGTTAAAACCCGTAGATAAACTTATTGCGGCGACCAGATAGGTTAATTTCATGGTTTCTCCATTTGTGTTTTACCTTGTGGCGTCATGCTACAAGGGGTAAAGCGTCTGCTGAACAGATCTTATTAAGCTAAGCAATTGTGTGGCCTCGTTTTAACTAGATGCTCACCTTTCCTCAGGAGAAAGCTGCTTAACATAAATGTAACCATATAGTTGCTGAATAAAATATACAATATAAAAGTGTTCTTTTTTTGAACGTTTTTATAGCCAGAGGTATAGAGCCCTTTAAAAATCTGGCTTACAGGTGATATCTGCTAAATTTTGATCTTACTGACGAGTTATGGAGCTTTTTATGATTGATCTGTGACAGTTTGAGGTGTATTTATAGGGGTATATTAATCCCATAAAGTCATTACATATGCTTGGTTATTCACTTCCACTCGATTATGTTCATATTGCTTTTGACGCACCTGGCTTGCCGCAAGTAATGCATATAAAACGTTCTTCATTACCTGTACTTGAATCGGAACAAGTATTGATTCAGGTGAAGACTGCTGGCGTCAACGGCCCTGATGTGGCTCAGCGTAAAGGCGTTTATCCTGCACCTCAAGGAGCGAGTCCTATTTTAGGGTTAGAGGTTGCTGGTGAGGTGGTCGCAATTGGTGCTCAGGTGAGTCAGTGGAAGTTGGGGGATAAAGTCTGTGCTTTGGTTCCCGGTGGTGGTTATGGTGAATATGTGGCGACTTATGCAGAGCATTGTTTACCGATCCCTGAAGGTTGGCGTTATCAAGAGGCTGGAGCCATTGTGGAGACCTTTTTTACAGTCTGGGGAAACCTGTTTATGCGCGCTGGATTAAAAGCGGGTGAAACGGTACTTATCCATGGCGGTTCGGGAGGGATAGGTAGTGCGGCTATCGTGTTGGCTAAAGCGTTTGGTGCTCGGGTTATCGCGACCTCTGGCAGTGATGAAAAATGTGATTATTGTCGTGGTTTAGGTGTGGACTTGGCCATCAATTACCATGAGAATTTTGTTGAGCAAGTCATGGAATATACCCAAGGTATTGGTGTTGAGGTCGTGCTTGATGTGGCCGGTGGCGATTTTATCAATGAGAACTTAAAAGCGTTAGCTGTCGATGGTCGTATGGTGTCAGTTGCTATGCAACGAGGCCCTAAAGCTGAGGTGGATATTTTTCGTATTATGGCCAAGCGGCTTACTTGGACGGGATCGACATTAAGGCCACAGAGTGTTGCTGCAAAAACAGAGATAGCTGCACAACTGTTAGCGAAAGTTTGGCCCCTGTTAGTGAGTGACTCTGAAAATAAGTATCAGCTCAAACCACATATTTTTGCAGAGTTTGCCCTGAGTGAGTGTGCGAAAGCTCATGATTTAATGGAGTCTGGAAGCCATAGGGGGAAGTTAGTACTAGTGATTTAGATAGATAAAGATATAAGACAGAGACGTAAACCTGCTTGTTTTAGCTTACATTTTCGCTGGCATTTCAGTGATATTTGAAAAGAGGAATCTGTGGTACTGAGGTCGTTTACTGGCCGCAGGTATCAAATCCTCTCTTATCAAATGGTTTAAATTAGTTTTATTGGGTTATTGCTTAACATTTGTGGTTTTCAACGTGAAAACTTGAATAATTCATGCTTTGAACTAAATTCGAGCTCAGTTCAGAAACACACTTTTCTTGAGTGCCTTAAGCTGGACTGTGATGAGTATTTTGATGAGCTGGTTCACATCAGTCGATGTGGCCTAATTTGAAATAGCATAGGTTGGTACGGTCTCTGCTTGTGTTTGTTGACCTTGTATCCCACCTGTATGTGTTGATTTAAGGATATTGGCATATATGTATAATACAGCGAAAACACCTATTTGGTATGGCGAACTAAGAACTGCCCGTGGCAACGCGATCGTCATTTATGATAAGCAGTTTCCAGAGGCTTCAGCGGGGCGTATCTACCTTTATAATGCTCAAAGAGATTCGATAATCGAATATGCAGAAGAGATAGTGAGAAACAACCTTCACGATCTCGATAGCGCGTCGGTTAAGAAAGCTGAAGAGACTTATGGTACTGCTTGGAGTTGTGCACGTAGTGAGTTCATGAGCAAGCATGAGGGCTGGGTAGAGGCAAACTCCTCTACGCCGAGACCGTTAGTCAAAAATAAGCCCATGAAAAAAGAGACTGACAAAGAGAAAGTCACGGATGATCTAGACAGCGGTTCAGAAAGCTTGGACAGGGAGTTTGCAGATGGTTGGTCCGGTGGGCTCGAAGAGTAGTCTGTTTAGTACAGTTATTATAGGCCTTAGATGCACTAAGTTTTAGATGAACTAAGGCTTATATTAATTAACAGCTCCCAAATTGGTAGCGGCTTATATGGTGGTAAACTTGGCCGGGTTTTATCCATGGGTCGCTGACCAACTTGGTTTGGTTAGGTCCATCGGGGATCTGTTGCGGCTCAATGCAGATAGCTTGATGGCTCGCTAACACTTGACCATTTCTTCCCTTTTCTCCCTGTAAAAAATTAGACCCATATATCTGCACGCTTGGCTGATTGGTGTATAAGGTCATCGTTCTGCCGGACTTAGGTGCGCTAAGCGCTCCAAAACGAGTCAATTCAGCATGGTTAGCATTGGTTAAGTAACAGTGGTCTATCCCACAAGTTGCGGAAAACGCTTCATCTTCCTGCACTGGGCCCAATAATTTAGCCTGCTTAAAATCAAGTAAATGACCCGCGACATGACTTGTCCCAGTCGGAAGCCCCAATTGATTGAGAGTGAGTAGAGTCTGACTGTCAATTTGCAGTTTGTGGTCTCGATTGGAGTTTGATTGTGGGCCTTCTAAATTAAAATAGCTGTGCTGAGTTAAGCTGATGGGACATGCCTTATCAGTGGAGGCAAAAATCTCCATATAAAGGTTATTTCCCACTAAGCGATAATCCAGTTGCAGGTTACAGTTGCCAGGAAACCCCATATCCCCATCAGGGCTAGTTAAGCTGAGTCTGACGCCATCGGGGAGTGCGCCAATATGCCAATGTTTGCGGTTGAAGCCTTCGTTACCGCCATGAAGGCAGTTGGTAGCTTGATTGACATCCAGTCGGTAGGGTTCGCCTTGGTAGCTCATCTGGCCATTAGCAACTCTATTCGCATAACGTCCAGCAATCGCACCTAAGTGAGCGGCTTGAGCTAAGTAGTCCTCAGCCGAGTCACAACCTAAAACAATATTGCCTCGTTCGCCATTTTTATCAGGAGTCCATAATGAACGAATGATCCCACCTAAACTCAGTACCTCTAATGCGATGATGCCGTTATCAATTCTGACACGTTCAATGTGGCCCCCTCGGGGATCTTCCCAAGGTTCTAACGTGCGAAAACGTACCATAAAAGCATCCTTTTCTTGTATAGATATTCTGAGTTTACTGTTTGGGGTTAATAAAAATCTTCATCGACTCGCGCAGCACCGTCGCATGCAGAACATAGGTAAACCGTTGCTTCTAAGCCTGTTTTATCAGGATATTGGTTTTCAATAGCCTCGACGACCGCATCAGTTAGTTCATGATCGACTAACGCGACAACGCAGCCACCAAATCCACCGCCGGTCATTCTGACCCCTCCACGTTGACCCACTACGGCAGAGATAATGTCGACAAGTGTGTCAATTTCAGGCACTGAGATTTCAAAATCATCACGCATAGATGCATGGGATTGCGCCATGAGTTCACTGAGCTTGGCAATGTTGCCTGCTTCTAGAGCATGAGCTGCATTTTGAGTGCGTCTGTTCTCGGTTAAGACATGTCTTGCACGCCTATAACACTCATCGCTAAGTTCAGACTTTGATGCTTCTAGCTGCGTGAGATCTAGATGCCTCAAGGTATCTAGGCCAAAATGCTCGGCGACACTTTCACACTGCTCACGTCTATGATTATATTCAGACTTCACCAATCCACGTTGTACGTTGGAGTTGACGATGATAAGACTTAGGCTATCGGGGATAGAGACAGATTCACTGTCGTAATCTTCGCAATCGATAAGTAGGGCGTGATCTTGCTGACCTAAGGCGCTGATCATTTGATCCATGATGCCGCAGGCGCAGTCTACATATTGGTTTTCACCGCGTTGGGACATTTGAGCAACGGCAAGGGGGGATAATCTTAATTGACTGCAATCGTTAACAGCGGTACCGAATGCAAGCTCTAATGCGGCAGATGAAGATAGACCTGCGCCTAAAGGAACCGTACTCACTACTGAGATGTCGAGCCCTTTAGCGGGCAGGCCAGATGCTGCCATGGCAGCCGTAAACCCTTTAAGATAGTTACTCCAGCCATCTTCTGGGCTCATCAGGCCTTCATTGCCAAATTCCCACTCTTTGATATCACCAGGGAAGGCCTCTGAAATGGCGCGAAATTGTGCGTCTTCACGACGCTTTACCGCTATAATGGTGTGGAAATTAATGGCAGCAGGAAGCACAAATCCGTCATTGTAATCTGTATGTTCACCGATTAAATTTACTCGGCCAGGTGCCATATAAAGCGCATCTGCGGTGGTACCAAAAGTTTGCACAAATAACTTGTTTGCGCGTTGAGCAGGATTCGACATGCTATAAAACTATCCTAAATTGTTTTGATTGAACTTTTTATAATATGACCATGATTTAATTTATATCATGAGTTCATACCAATCGATATAAGAAAGTGATCGAGTCTGGGGGATTTTTGGCAAACGAATGCTCGGAAAATCAGAGATTAAATGGAAGTTGAACGATTCTGTCGCTATTTAACAAGGAAACAGGTGGCCGAAAACACGTCTTAAAGTTGAATTCTGGCGCACCTGTTATTATATTAATCCTTTGATATCAAAAGGACTACCTGTGTAGCTGCACCTCAGGCTTATCAGCATTAATGTTGTTTTTGGCGAGCAAATCTTTGACAACATGATCAACAAAACCCGCACCGGCTGCTTCGTAAAGGTTATAGACGCAATGTACGCCACTTTCTCTTAAAGACTGAGCATCTTCGCTGTATTTGACGATAGCGCTCAACTTACCTTTGTAGTTAAGTCTGTTGAGTTGCTCTACTGCAAACTGATTACCCACATGATGTGGCATCGCTAACAGGACCAGTTCCAGATTTGGTGCGTGATCGAGTTTTTCCCAAAAGTCAGTATCAGAGGCATCACCTTGCACAACATTACGCCCCTGACTTTGATGAAAGTCCGCGAGATCTTGTTTATGTTCTATGCCTAAAATCTCACCATCGAATTTAGCCTTGAGTTCATCGTATGCCCCACAACCAATCCGCCCCATCCCTAAGATAAGGAATCTTGGGTTACCAACCGGAATGGGTCTGTCTTCAGGGTGCAACGGGTGTTTTTCAAGCTTAATCAAACGTCGCTGATACTTCTGATATAGCCTGCTCGATACTGCGTTCAGCGGCGCGGCTAAGAGAAAACTCATGCTTAGAGCAACAGCAAGGATCACCATCCATTGAGAGGGAAGCCAGCCTTTACTTGTCGCTACAGCTGCCACAATTAAGCCAAACTCACTGTAGTTACCTAAGCTAAACGAGCTCATTAACGCAGTACGAGACCTGAGTTTGAAATGGGTCAATAAGTAGAGGAAAAGCAAGATTTTAATCGGAATGATGAGCACTAGAATGGTGGCCAGTCCGATATCGGAAAAACTGGGCAACCCATTAAGTCCAACAGTCAGGAAGAAGGCAACGAGGAAAAGCTCTTTAAAGTAGAAGAGAGACTTAGCCAGTTCTGACGATTTAGGGTGTCCCGCCAACAATATGCCGATAATCAGCGCACCAAGATCCGGTTTCAGACCAACCACTTCGAACAGCCAAGCGCCTAATACCAAGGCCATTACTAAGCCAAACAGCACAAGTAGCTCACCATGACCGACTCGATCAAAGGCGCGGTAAATAAGTGGTTTTGCGAGCGGCAACAGCAGGAGTCCAAATGCCCAGACTGACGGGATATCACCTTTGGAAATGGTGAGGAAGGCCACGGCAAAGATATCTTGCATAATCAAGATACCGATGGCGACACGTCCGTAAAGGGACTGCATGTCGCCTTTATCTTCGAGCACTTTAACGGCAAAGATGGTACTGGAGAAACTCAAGGCAAATGCCAATAATGCTAGCTGATTAAATTCCAGACCCGTTAATTGCTCAAGCCCCAGCATTCCCAAGAGTTTAAGGAGTGGGATAAAAAACAGCATGGAGCCCATGAGATGGAGACTGGAACCCGCCCAAACCTCAGCTTTAAATAGACTTTTAATATCCAGTTTAAGGCCAATGGCAAACAGGAGTAGGGTGACGCCAAGTTCAGCTAGTTGCTCCAGCAATGGCAGACTTGACTCATCAATACCAAACAGGAATAACGCAAATCCTGCGACAAGATAGCCGATAAGAGGCGGTAGGCCTACTCGACTGACAAGCATGCCACAAGCTAGCGTGATAATAAGAATGGCGGGTTCCATGGGTCTCCAGTTCGGATTAAGTTAACTGCTGATTATTGTATAATATTTAGATTAATTATAAATAAAAATTAATTGAAAATAGGTGTCTTTTAGTAAAAGAATGGGATAGGGAATCGCAGGGCTAACGGAAGGAAGAAACCCCCTTACGGAGGTCTCTCTTATATTTCAAATGACTTATTTAGCCAACAGTAGATCTAAGTGCTGAGCAAAAGGTTCAGGCTTCATAAAACCGGTGACTCTGAGCTCGTCACTTAGTTCACCTGAGCTATCAAACATGATGAGAGTTGGCAGACCTAACACGTCATAATATTCTAATAGCTCGATATCCTGCATATCATTGTTAGTGACATCAGCTTGAAGGAAAACAATTTGCGACAAACGCTCTTGCACTTGTGGATCCTTAAACGTGATCGCTTCAAACTCTTTGCAGGCGACACACCAATCGGCATACAGATCTAACATTACTGGCTTACCTTGAGCGGCAGCATTGGCGACCTCAGTCTCTAAGTCGACGATAGTTTTAATGCGCTTATGGCCGTGTAATTGTACCTTTTCAGTCGTGTTATGACCTTGTACGCCAAGCTCAGTCATAACGGCTTGGAAGCCGTAGGAGAAACTGCCTAATAAACACAAGGTGAGCAGCACTGAACGAGTCGACTGTTTCCAGCTAAATTCGGTCAGTTTGTTTTGGTGCATAAGGTAGCCTATTAGCGCAACGCCCCAAATTGACCACAAGATATCTGAGACCACACCTGGCCAGATTCGACCTATCATCACCACGGAAACGGCAATTAATAGGAAACCAAATATCGTCTTGATGATATCCATCCAGCTGCCAGCTCTTGGCAGTAGCTTGCCGCCAGAAGTGCCTATGATAAGCAGAGGTAAGCCCATGCCCATACTTAATACATATAATGCTAAGAAGCCCTGTAGAAGATCACCGGTTTGGGCGACATAAACAAGCGCTCCAGACAGTGGCGCAGTAGTACAAGGAGACGCGACTAAGCCTGAGATAATCCCCATCACGAAGACACCAATGACATTGCCTCCTTTCTGGTTATTGGAGAAGCGGTTCATCTTCTCCTGCCAACTAGCGGGTAGCTTGAGATCATACAAGCCGAACATCGACAGACTTAAGATAAAGAAGAGTATGGCCAAGACGATGAGAACTGCTGGATGTTGCAGTGCAGCTTGATATTTCATCCCCGCCGACGCCACCACGAGCCCTAATAGGGAATAGGTGATTGCCATACCTTGGACATACACCATCGATAGGGTAAAGGCTTTAGCGGTGGATAGCTTTTCACCTTGACCGACAATAATGCCAGACAGGATCGGATACATTGGGAAGACGCAAGGAGTCAGTGCTAGGCCTATGCCTAAACCGAAGAAGATCACTAAGGTCCAGAGTAAGCTGTCACCAGACAGCATCTGACTTAGGCTATCTTGCTGGGTTATTGGCGCTGAGGCTGCTTTGTTGTCTTCAGTATTGTCTATATCTTGAGTGGTTTGGTTTTGGACATGATTATCCAGAAAACCATCGTCCAGTAAACCATCGTTAGCAGCAACTGCAGATAGCGGTACTTGTTTTTTTGTTGGCGGAAAGCACAGTTTACCTTCGGCGCAACCCATAAAGGTGACTGTGAGGTTACTTTGTTCATCGGCTTGCTTAATTGCTATTGGGATTTCGACGAAGGAGTAGTAAACCTCCTGCAGGCCGAAATATTCATCGTCATGGTCTTTGCCTTTAGGTAAGGCTATTTCACCTAGCTCGGCGCCCTTGGCTTCAAATTTTAGCTTGTCACGGTACATGTAGTAACCGTCAGCAATGACCCAGCTTATTTTGAGTTTATCCCCCTCTTGTTTGAAGTCGAAGACAAAGGCTTCATCAACTGGCATCAATGTCGGTTCGTTCTGAAGGAAGCTGAACTTACTGTTACTGAAAACCCCTTCGCTGTGTACGAATGGTGCCAAGAACAGTAGGGAGCTTGTGAGCACTAATGAAAGTGCCAGAGTTATTATTTTTTTCATGCTTATTTTGTTTCTTTATCCAATCAAAATCGGTGGCTGACCTGGATATTACGATGCCAAGCGCAAAGTAATAGATTCATTGCTGTTAACTTTATCTACTGGTTTCGCGAATCCACTTAAGGTATTCGGGGAGCCCATGGCTAATGGGGACAGCGATAATTTCCGGCACTTGATAAGGGTGCCCTTGTTTGATCTTAGCTTCTATTTCTGAGTAGTTTAGTGCTAAACATTTTATCTGTAAGGTAACTTCCATCTCATGACAGATCTCTCCTTCCCACTCATATATAGAGGTGATGGGAGCCGATATTTGTGCACAGGCAGCCAGTCTACTTTCAACTAATAGCTTGGCTAAATCAGAGGCTACCTCATGGGTAGGGCAGCTGGTTATTACCAGCAAACATTCATCTTGCATCTTATTGGCATCTCATCCATTGCATAGATTAATCAATTAAAATTGACTTAAGCTAATGACTGTAAACTTACTGAGTCTGAGTATTGAAGCTACTTTACTTGAAAATAGACCCGAAAACCCCCATTTAGTTTTCATATTGGGTACAATTGTTTTTTCTATCCTAGAAGTTGTGAGGTTGATGTGTTTTTTGTTTTTATAGCCATTTTTATTCTAGTTCCTGTGATTGAGCTAAACGTATTGATCCGTGTTGGTGAATCCTTAGGTAGCTGGACGACGGTTGGACTCGTCTTTTTCACAGCAATTGTTGGTGTTTCTTTAGTGCGCAGTCAGGGAATAAGTACCTTGATGCAGGTTCAGCAAAAGCTGGCTCGTGGCGAAGCACCTGGACAGGAAATTGTTGAGGGTATGATGTTAGCACTGGCTGGATTGTTGTTATTGATACCAGGTTTTGTCACCGATGCCTTCGGGTTACTGTTATTGACACCTATTACTCGAACGCCTCTTGCTGGATTTCTCTATAAAAAAATGCAACTTAAAGCGGCTGCTAATGGCGGGTTTCAAGGAGGATTTCAAGGTGGGTTTAGACCTGGTGCTGGTTCGCCTTTTGGGCAAAACCCATTTAATCGAGACAGCCAAAACCCGCAAGGTGGCGATACTTTTGACGGCGACTTTGAACACAAGCAAGAGCCGAATGAACATAAAGTTGAGTATAAAGAGGATAACAAAGACGAGAAGCGGTAGACGCACCTGTTTGCTCTGCTGAATGGCACCTATGTCTAAGCTTCAAGTTACTTGGATTTGTTTTTCTTCGGATTTTTTGGGTAAAACCATTCATCTTTACTGTCAATATGGCTAAATCTACGGGTGTTTTTGTAGGGTAACTTCATAAATCCTGACACCCCTTTCCCCTGAATTTTATCCACATGAACTAAAATCCTATCTAGGCAGGCTCTAAACGCTGCCTGTTTTCTCGGGTTGAGTAATCTGAGATAACTGTGCACCTTCATGTGGTTGGGTAACACCTCGAAGATGATACAGCCAGTGTGATGGATCTTATTAATCCAATTGAGTTCAGTCATTATCTCACGGGGGAGATCGAGATTTTCATCGGGATCTCGACCATCTTCGAAATAGGAGTGCAGGCGGGACTTATCCTCTAGTGAAGGCACGCCACCGACTTCGAATGGCAATTGTTGATCCGGGTCAATCCTAAAAGGTTGGCTCGTGTCCTTTCGTTCAAGGTGAAGTGTGTCTCTGGCATTGAAGAAGCAAGCCTTAAATACCCCTATCTTTTGGATGCCCCTAGCGAGTGTCACCATATTATTGACCGCTAAGGTTAGTGCTTCTTTCTCTTCACTGCGGTAAAGAGCAAGGTTAGAGTCGATAAAAACGCCAGTGTCTCGCCAATGTATTGCTAATCCTCCCACGATTGAATATTGACTAATACGGCCTACGGCGGCGATAAAGCCTTTTTCGGTATCGCCCATGCCTGCCATGAAGTTACGGTAATATTTCTCAAGCTGAAGATCATCCATCTTCTCAACAGGCGCTTCGCTTGTGTGTTCTTTGAGGAAAGATTTTCGTGAACTATAAATAACCGTTTCAACGTCTCGCTCACGGGTCAGTTCCCAAATCGGAATATCTTCGACGATAGGCGGCACAGGGATCACTGGCAGGTGTAATCTGTGGCTGTGGAGCATGCTTTTAAGGAAATAATCACCGGCCCGTTTTCTTTTCTCTGGATCATCGCTGAGCATGCCATCCAATGTTCTGGCAAGTTCAATGGGTAAACCAATGCTGGTGGCTTTAATGACTTTGCTGCCAAAGCGACTCGCTTGCCCTGATGCGATAGCGTAAAGCGTTGCGGCAGCTCCTTGTTCATCAAATCTTGTGTTTGAGAGCTCGCCATTAAGTTGCTCTTCACCGATAAAATAGACATCCCCCATTCTGGCATTGGTGTGTTGATGATCGCTTGAAAGCAGATCCATCACGTTACCGTTGACAGGCTTACCCTGGGCATCTCGTTGTGCAAAGACGGCAGAACCCCAGTCGATGAGTGAGAGGTGATCGGTTTCGACGTCGTAAACTAAATTGGAAGGCTTAATATCCCCATGAACTAAGGGGCGACCATGGTGCAGGTATTGAAGAATGTTGGCTAATTGCCTAGCAATATTCATTACCATATAAGTGGGGAGGGCGCCCATTTTTAGGCACAGTTGCTCAAGATCTTCACCTGGCGCCCTTGCCATAACTAAGATGCCTTGCTTCCCTCCATGGGCAAATTTAATCATTGGCGGTACGTTGGGATGCTTAACCTGAGACAACATGTAGGCCTCTTCCTCTAAGCGATCCTGAATATGCTGGGGTAAAGTGACACGAGAGAATTTAAAAACATGGGCTTCACCATTAGGATTGATACCAGAAAAGACGAACCCATAGGCGCCTTTACCCACTAAATCCAAGTCCACATAACCTAATTTAGCCAGCTGTTGCTTACATAAGCGGATCCAGGCTCGGTGTTTACGTGCATCGTAAGCTTTGAGTAGGTAGACAGACTGCTCTTCAGAGATATAGAAGTGTTGTATTTGAGGTTCTGGTTTAGTGCTTGCTGACGGTGAATGATCAGTAGTCTGTGTAAATGGCGGCAGAGAATTTGGCATATTGGGCAATTTACACTCATGTTAGGGACTCTCTCTCATTAAATCAATAAGCTGAGCCTTATGCCAATACCTTTTTAATAAAACACTTTTGCGATTTTGTATAGTTATGCCAATCTCCTATAGTGAGTTTGTTTAGTTAGTGAATACGGATCCACAAAAAACCTAATATATTTATATAATTATAGTGAAAGTTAGCCCCTATCGAACCATATCGTCCATGACTTTGACCTATATCAATTCAATGACAAACTTTGACAGGTAATCTCATTAATAGGTCTAATCTGAGTGTCTTCTTGATTATGTTGTTGAAGGCACGCTCAAACAAAAGGAGGGCATATGACACAAGTTGATAAAGCCCTGTTAATTGAACTACTCGACTACCCAAGAAAGCGCATTGTTCAGTCGATGGAATTGAAGTTCTGCCCTCATGCTGGCTTTTTTAATTCCAATGACGATCAATGCCTGAGCTGCCATCAAGAGATGGAGTGCGTGTGGATGAACCACAACGATGAACTTGTCGCAGTGGAAGAAAAGCCAATCCAAGAGATCAAACAACAGCTGTTAATCGCCGTTGATTTTATCGATTCTAGCTTGAGTCCTCATCATTTATCCAGAAGAAACTGTGAGTGTGAAAACTGTGTGTGGCTGCGAAAAGCCCAACAGGTACTAGCAATAGAATAATTTTCGAATGGGTGAATGAAGAAATGCTTTGCAACCAAAATCGGTTCCTATTAGCGTATGATGCTCTTAATGAGAAGTGTTTTTTTCGACTCGGACTGAATAGGACAGATTTATGGAACCCAGTTTTTGGCACAGTAAATGGGATGCAAAGCAGATAGGTTTTCATCAACATGAGGTCAATCCTCTGTTGCTTAAATACTGGTCTAGCCTGAATTTATCCCCCGATAGCGAGGTGTTTGTACCTCTGTGTGGTAAAACGCTAGATATCTGTTATCTGGCTGAACTCGGGCATAAAGTATTGGGATGCGAGTTAAGTCAGGCAGCCGTTGAGCAGTTTTTTACAGAGAACAGTCTCGCATATTCAATGAGTCCAGTAATAGCGTCGGCAGGCAAACTTAATCAGTTTGATGCAGAGCAAGTTGTGATCTATCAAGGGGACATTTTCGCGTTAACAACGAATGAGCTTCCCGACGTCAAAGCCTTCTATGATAGAGCTGCCTTAATTGCATGGCCTGAGTCTATGCGTTTGGCATATGTTGAAAAACTCGCTAAGCTAGTCCCACCAGAAAGTCTCGGTTTACTCATCACTTTGGATTACCCTCAGGAAGCATTGAAAGGCCCGCCCTTTGCTGTATCTAATGATTGGGTGGTGGCAAATATGAGTGAATTTTTCGACGTTGAACTTCTTAGCTGTGAAGACGTATTAAGTGATAATCCCCGCTTTGTGAATAAAGAGGTGCCTTGGTTAACCGAGTCTGTCTATAAACTTAAAAGAAAACATTAAAGAGGGTTCATGATAGTTTGAGGCTCAAAGCTTATTTTTTCCTCCTCTATTTCGAACACAAAAAAGCGACCATTTGGTCGCTTTTTAGCTAAATTCAGCAAGTGAAATTAGAAGTCGTAACGTACGCCAACAGATAATACGTTGTCGTCTTCTAGATTAACTTTACCAACTAAAGTTTTGTGGTCGCCTTCGTACATAGCATAGTGGCCGTAAACCATCGTAGACTTAGATAATCTGTAGTCAGCACCAACAGTGATCACTTGAACATTGATATCAGTACCTTCGACTTCAGTAATGTTGCTGTAGTATTTCCCGAAACCAGATTCATCTTTACCATATTCAGCTTTTAGGTTAACGCCATTTAAGTTGTAAGCGACGTTGACGAAGTAAGAATTACCTTCTTGAACTGGCTTACCCTCTGGAGTATTCGTTTGGCTTTCAGTATTCTGGAATAAACCGCCAACTTTGAAGTCGCCCAATTTAACTTGAGCTACACCGCGGTATGCATCGATGCCACCAATAGTGTTGTAAGCTGCTGCTACATAATAGTTTTGTGCTTTTAGCTTTTTGTCACCCATTGTTGCACTTAGTGCGTATTGATTTTCATCAATAACGACGCCATTTTTATCTAACTGGTTATCTTCCATTAGATAAGTTGCGTTCAAAGTCACTAGGTCAGCGATTTTTGGCGAGTAGTACCAAACACCGTCAGCGCTACGAATCTGACCACCAATTAGGCGATCCATATCAGCATTGGTGTTACCAAAAATATCTACGCCGCCTTCTGCTTGCTTAAATACAGTGTCATTACGACCAACAAGCACTGTACCTGCATCAGTTTTAAGACCTAGGAAAGTGTTACGAGCTTTAAAAACATCGCCTTCACTTGAAGTGTTTTCTACTTGGAATTCCATCTGGTAGATGATGTCAAAACCATCAGCGATAGCTTCACTACCTTTAAGGCCGATATGAGAGAAGTTGTTTTCAAGAACAGTGCCTTTTTTCCCTTCTTGAGTCGTTGCGCCTGTGTCTGAATTCGTTACGGCAAGTTCAAGACGACCATAGAAGTTAGGGCCTTCGGCTAGCGCACCGAATGAAGCCAGAGTGAGTACAGATGCAACTGATGCAGAAATAAGTGTTTTTTTCATGTCTTTTTTTGCTCCCAAGAACGTAGGTTCTTATCCATTTATTAATGGTTGTTTATGATTCTCTAATTGTTTCAAGCATCCAGTCTTGTAACAAATATGAGGCCGAAGTTTATATATTTAATGTTAAAAAGAGTGTGGGCAAGATCAAACTTTTCCCTTCCCTTGAAGCTTAGTATTTGTTTCTGTGACAAATTCACACCTTTTGTGCCAACGCCGCTGCTTTGTTAACAAGCTTATTTACTCGTCTATATAGAGTCAGCGCTAATGATTATTAGACGTAAGCTTTGCCATCTGAATGTATTCAAGTCGATTTTGTTTGGCTGAGTTTGTCATAAAAGTGGAACTTTGTTTTGTGATTATTGTCGCAAAACACTGATTGCATGAGGCTCTTATCATATCGATTACAAAAGCTTGTGTATTTATCACTGCAACATTAACAAGGTTTGTGATGTCGCATGTGGTTTGGTTTGTTTTTGTGATGTTTATTTACATGTGTGAGAAGAGGAGATAAGTGGAAACAAGTTTGAGTTATTAGGCTTGAAATAAGATAAAATCGGTTTAATTAATTTTTCATTCCTTAATGTCTGTCTAGATACCTAATACCCAATACTTAGGTTTCTAGTGCAATAGGGTTTAGGTATAAAGTTTGGAGTGTGTGTTGGAAGAAATGGTGCTTTCTGAAGCCTATATCAATCGCTTTGCCGGTATTGGCCGTTTATATGGTCAAAAAGCATTAGGGCAATTTGCGCAATCCCATGTTGCTGTTGTGGGCATTGGTGGCGTTGGAACTTGGGTCGCGGAAGCTCTAGCTAGAAGCGGGATCGGGGAGATAACACTTATCGATCTCGATGATATTTGTGTCACCAATACCAATCGTCAAATTCATGCCCTCAAAGAGACAATAGGGGAATCTAAAGTCGAAGTGATGGCGGAGCGTATTTTACAGATTAACCCAGGTTGTAAAGTTAATCAGATTGAAGATTTCATTACTCCTGAGAATTTAGGTGACTACTTTATTGGGAGGAAGCAAGCTGGGGATTTAGATTTTGTGGTTGACTGTATTGATGCCGTAAAACCTAAAGCAGCATTGATTGCTTGGTGTAAACGACAAAAGCTTCCCATCGTTACCGTTGGTGGGGCTGGTGGACAGGTCGATCCCACTCAGGTTCAGGTGACTGATTTAGCCAAGACTTACCAAGATCCTTTGCTGGCTAAAGTGCGCAATATATTAAGACGCGAATATAATTTTTCTAAAAATCTACAACGACGTTTTAGTATCGAAGCGGTTTTTTCAACAGAACAGCTCGTTTATCCTCAAGCTGATGGTAGTGTGTGTAATACCAAGGCAAATGCAGATGGCAGCATGAGAATGGATTGTGCATCAGGTTTTGGTGCCGTCACGGTAGTCACTGGCACATTTGGCTTTATTGCTGCCAGCAGAGTGTTAATCAAGTTGGCTAGAAAAGCTGAATAAGTACCATTAAGGCGTAATAACACTTACGCCTTTTTACACCTTTCTAGTATCCGCACGTTAAACCACAATCACTTCTGATCTTATAAACTTTGATATAGGTCTAATGATTATCAGGATGGCCTTGTTAGAATCTGGCCTCTTTGTATTTTAGGTCACCCTCTTATGAGACAAGCATTATTAACGCGCTTTTTACGTTATATAAAGATTGATACTCAGTCTAATGAAAGTAACGCTCAGTCCCCAAGTACCGCTTCACAATTTGAATTTGCGAGTTTGCTAAAAGCGGAGCTTGAACAGCTCGGGTTTCAGAGCGTTGAATTAACCGAATCCGGTTATTTAACTGCGAGTGTGCCAAAGACCGTCAACGGGGTTCCGTGTATTGGCTTTATTGCTCACTTAGATACCGCTCCTGATTTTAATGGCGCTAATGTCAATCCTCAGATAATCGAAGATTATAATGGTGAAGATATCTTACTGGGTGAGTGCGGTTTACTGAGTACTGAACAGTTCCCTAGTATGCTTAACTACATTGGTCAAACACTCATCACGACGGATGGGGAGAGTTTGCTGGGAGGAGATGATAAAGCGGGCATTGCTGAAATTATTACGGCTTTAGCTTACCTTTTGGAACATCCAGAGATCCCACACGGCGAGATTAGATTGTGCTTTACGCCCGATGAAGAGATAGGGCGAGGTGCCGATCATTTTGATGTTCCTAGCTTCGGTGCACAGTGGGCTTATACCATCGATGGTGGCCAGTTAGGTGAGCTAGAGTTTGAGAATTTTAATGCAGCCACAGCCGTTATTAGAGCTAAAGGCAACAATTGTCATCCAGGAACCGCTTATGGGGTGATGGTGAATGCTCAGACTATGGTGGCTCGTTTTCACGCTAAGATGCCATTGCAAGATACCCCAGAGGGAAGCAAAGATCGTGATGGTTTCTTTCACCTTGTGAACATGCAGGGCCAAACTGAAGAAGCTGAGCTGACCTATCTTATTCGTGATTTTGATATCGACACTTTCGAAAAGCGTAAGCAGTGGTTAACTGACAGGGTGAATAGCTGTAACGCCGATTTAGTGGTGGGAAGCTTAGAGATAGAACTCACTGACTCTTACTTCAATATGAAAGAGCAGATATTACCCTATCCACATATTATTGAGATTGCTCAGCAGGCACTCATAAGCCAAGGTATTACACCGATTGTTAAGCCAATTAGGGGCGGCACTGACGGCGCTAGGCTCTCTTACATGAACCTGCCTTGTCCGAATATTTTTACCGGTGGGCATAACTTTCATGGCAAGCATGAGTACATCTGCCTTGAGTCTATGGAAAAAGCGGTTGATGTGATTATCGCAATTAGTAAGATGACTGGGCTGCAGTTTCTATCTAAATAATGAGTATGTTTGCAAGCCTTGTCGATGTAGACGAGGCTTTCTGCATCAATCACTGTGTTGATTTGTCTTACCTTGAATTGGAATTAGTTTAGGTTTTCGAAAAAAATGTCCGAATCGAGCTCTTCATCTTCAGACAGCTCGATTGGGAAATCGATATGAAAACATGCTCCTCCAAGTTTACATTCTGGAAGAAGCTTGATGCTTCCCTTTAATAAGGTTGTAGCGTTGAAAGCGGCTGAGAGCCCAAGACCAGTGCCACCTTTATTACGTGATGTGGTAAAGAAAGGTTCGAAAATACGGGTGATATTTTCTTCCGTTATTCCTGAGCCATTATCCTGAATCCAAATGTTAAGTTGTGTACCTTCAAGTTCAGCTTTAATGTTGATAATAGGGTGACTAACTTGCTTAAATGCATGAGCGTAGGCGTTTGAGAGCACATTGGTGGTGATCTGTTTCAGCAAGTTGTAATTCGTTTTAACTGATAACATTGGGTCGATTTCGAATTGTAAGTCTACATCGATGCCTTTAAATAAGGCTTTGATGGATTCGTGACTATCTATTAGCTCTTGTTGAAGGTTAAAGCTTCGTTTCTCTTCTTGGCTTTGCTGTGCGGCGACAGTCTTAAATTTCTGGATCAGGCTACTTGCCCGGGTAATATTATTGACGATGAGTTCGCAGCTTAATTGGTACTCTTCTAAGATGGTATTGATCTCTTCCAGCGTCGCATTCTCGCTGTGAATCACTTTTATCAGCTCATCGATATGGTTTAGTTGCGAGCTGGCAGCGGTTAAACAAATCCCAATAGGGGTATTTATTTCGTGGGCCACGCCGGAAACCAAGCCGCCTAACGCTGCCATTTTTTCCTGTTCTACTAAGACTTCTTGAGCACGTTTAAGCACCAGTAATGACTGTTCGAGCTCCTGAGTTTGCTCTTTTACTTGGCTGGAGAGCTCTTCTTTATAACTGGTTTCAAGTGCTAATAGTCTTTCTCGGTCGGTTAATGCATCTAACAGTTCCTGTTTGGATCGCTTGATATCTGCGAAAGAGGCTCTTAGCTGTTGCTGCATGGTATTGATGGCATGGGAGACTTGATGGAACTCATCATCTTTATTTTCATTCTGATCGAAACTTAACGGCACGAAAGGGGAGTCGAGATCGATTTTTTGACAGTACAGACTTAAACGATGCAGATGACGAGTGACCATATACCAGATCAAAAACAGAATAAACCCAGCCACAATGAAGGTTTTTATGGCATTGGAAAATAAGATAATAATTATACGATCCAAAAGCTTATCGTAAACAGCTTTGAGATCTGCTTGAATGAGTAAAGTGCCGACTGGAATGAGGTCGTTGCCTGAGCTGTATGATAGTTCGAAGGATTTTTCTATGGTATTTTCTGGTGAAGGTTCACCGGCAATCCATTCTTGGCCACTGTCATCATTAATGGAGATATAAGTGATATCGGGTAGTTGAATAAGGCCATGGATTTGAGTATTAATGAGACGATCGTCAATGACCCAGATACTGGCTGCCAGCACATCTAGGTTTACTTTTTCTATATTATTAAATTGTCGTTCGATCCTGTCGACATCACCTTTATAGTCGCTAACGAGTTGAAAGCCTGTTGTTAATATTGTAATTAACGAGCTAAAAATAACAATTGATAGCGTCAGCTTAAAACCGATAGGACTATTGATGAGCTGGCTAGTAAATGTCTGCATTAATCCTTTCTTATGTGACTAAAGAGATACCTTAACTCAATATTCCATACTTATTCTGATTGTGCTAATTTTTCTTGTTATAAGCATAGACGGATAATAAGACTGTTGATGGTGAAAGTTAAATATCAATAAGAAAAATAAGAACCTATGTGTTACTTTTTGTCAGTATTTATGGCATCGATATTGCAGAGTATTTGTTCTGTTCAGTTTATTGACACTAGGTCTGTATATGCAGAAGATCAAAACTAAAAAAATTAAGCTTTCAAGCTCTAAGCAATTGAGCTTTAACTTAATGTTGTGGGTAGTCATCGTCAGTGGAGGCCTTCTTTTTATGCCAGAACCTCTATTGCTGATGCTCAATTTGGATGCATCAGTGGCGGCTTATTCTCACTTTATTGGTTTAGGCCTCATTATTGGTGTTGCTTACCTGTTGACTCAAATTTTGAATTACTTTCTTGATGAAGCGATCACTTATTTTAAAGGTAAACGCATAATCGAAGTGATAGAAGAGAAAGTAAGGTTACTGGATCCTGCGGAGCGGGCACTGTTAAGAGAGTTTTTTTTACAGGGAGAAACTATCTTAACTCTGCCACAAGATGAACCAGCTGTTAGAAGCTTATTAGCGACGAACATCATTGAGAACCTAGGTAATCAAAAGCACTATGCTATTCAGGGCCCAACAGCTGATTATAAAATATCAATGAGGGCTAGAATTTACTTGAATCGTCAAGTGTTAAGACTGCCAACGGGTGAGCCAAGTGAAGATGAGATGAAGAACCTGATTAAGGCCAGACCGCACTTCGTGAATAACATTGTCAATCCGCGCAAGCATGCAGCTTAATGTGAGCAAAGAGTGGAGATCGAAAATAGGGGGACTCATCCCCCTATTAGCATTATCAATTGGAACGACCATCCCTTTTCGTCAAAATTACCTTCTCGGGTAACGATTGCAGCTCTCTGCTGCAAACGTGTAGTGGCTCATTATTCAGGTTTTGATTTTTGAATAAACATCCACATCAGATACGACATAATACCTATCGTACAAAAGATAACGATCATTGATAGAAGCCCTATTGGATTGCCAAACATTAAATCTAGCCAGAAAAGCATGTGTGAAGTCCTTTTTTAAATATTCGCCTTTCACTAAATTAGCTTTGTTTAGATTGAGATAAGATGATCTTGATCAATAAAATGAACGTAAATGTTGCAAAAATGAAGCTCTAACATTAAAAGTTTGAACTGCATCGTATTTTGCTTATTTATGAATTAACTCAAGAGTGAAATGTTCGTTTTTATAGCGGCGATTATCTGTTTAAAAAGAGCTCATTGTGAATGCATTATCATCAAACGTGAATGCTTGAGTGTGAAAAGTGCTCAGTTAGACTATTTATGGCTTTTTTGGGCTTGCCATTATTAGCCGCAAAGGTATAATCGCCATCACTTACTGAGGTCCTCAGATGTTAGTAAGGCTATTTAATGATGCCGGTGTGGTGGAATTGGTAGACACGACGGATTCAAAATCCGTTGCTTTCGAGCGTGACGGTTCAAGTCCGTCCTCCGGTACCAATTAAAATACTCTCTTTAAGAGATGCTCTCATTCGAGAGAGGAAACCTGCCTTCGAGCAGGTTTTTTTATGTCTGCAATTTGATGAAGAACAAAAAGCGTTGTCTACTTCTTCGATTAAGCCTCTATGCTACAAGCCTAAATAATCAGTCTGAAATTAACGTGAGAAGTCTTCAATGGGTGCTTTATGAGCCTTCATGTGAAGGCTCATTTGTAAGCTGTTAACTTTGCAGGATCTGTAAAGGCAGAGCTAACATATCATCGCCGGTTCCGGCCAGATGCCAGATAATACCAATTAGGGCTCCGACTGTTAGTAGGTACCAAGCGGTTGAGAATATTTGGCCATACCTGTCCAGTGGAAGTAAGTGGCTTTGATGACGCGTTTTCCATTCAAAGACTATTTCTGCGCTGCCTATCAAGAGTAAAAACCCTAATAATGCCAACCCTAAGGTGTAACTTATGTAAACGCCTATTGCTGCACCAGCCACGCAAGCCGCTAAGCCCATTACGCTGTTCATGGAGAAGCTTACGCTCTTTAATATATGTCCACCATCTAACGGGAGAATAGGGAGCAGATTGAACAGGTTTAACAGGGCGTTAAACGCAGCTAAACCAGCAAAGAAAGGGTTTTCGGTGATCCAAAAAGCCACTAATGCCATGATGGACATCAAGAGACCAAACGTTGGCCCCATGATTGATATGACTACATCTTGCCAGCGGGTGTTTATCTTCTCATCGCTGAGCGCAAGCCCTCCCATGAAGGGGATAAGGTAGATCCCTTTGGTTTTCATGCCGAAGTACTTCATCGCTTTGATATGCCCATATTCATGAAATACTAAACAGGCGATAAGGGCGAGTGCAAACTGAAAAGAGAACAACCAAGAATAAGCGGCGACGCTAGCTCCGGCTAAAACCACTTTAATGACTTTGGCACTTTTGAGTAGTTTGAAGCCAAGTGATGCAAGCCCTACCATACTAAACTGTCGTTTTACTTCAACTGGTGTCACTGGGATTTGACGCTCAATATCCTTGGTGTTTCTGCTGCCTTCAGCAACAAGAGTATCATCGACAGTCAAACGATAATCCAGACTAAAAGGCTGCCAGACTAAGTTTGTTTCAAGGCTCACATTGATGGTTTTTACATTAACTTGTTCAGTAGATGCTGAAGAATCTGGGACTGTTGCTGGGTCATTATGGGGATTAGTGAGCTGTGATTTGAGCTCAAATTGATGACTTTTAAGACCTTCATTATCAGCAGATGCTTGTATCACTGAAACGGGTTCACCGCCCCAAAACAGCTGCTGCCAGCCAGCCATTGAACCTTCTAACCTTAGCTCTTTTCCTAAACAATCAATTTTTAATAGTTCCACTATGTTCTCTTAGCATGATGAGATTTCTAATATAGCAGAGAAATATACATCGAAAGAGGGGGTGATGCGAGGATAAAGCGAGTAGAGCACTTAAGCGAGTTAAGTACTCTATTTTACATGACATTGCTAATGTTTAGTCTCGTAATCGAATTTCAACTCTTTGCCTTGATTGAAGACCATACACGTTCCGTGTTCGCGTTGGGTACGATTAAAAGCTTGCCCGATATGTAGCTCTACATTCGCAAAAATATGCTTATGTGCTTCAATATGAAAATCTTGGTAATAGTTAACGACTTGATGTTGAACCCTTTCATATTCAGCTTCTTCACTGGCGCGTCGAGCGGTGAGTTCACTTTTTTCATCGAGCATCATCTGCACTTGCTCTACCATCATCTCATCATTTTGCCATTCACTTTTTGGTGGTAGCTTTCGTAATCTTGCTTCTACATCTAGACCTGTAACAACCATAGATTTAATGCTTTTATCTAACTCTTTGGCTTGTTGTTTTAGCTTGTCTTGTTTCATGGCACAGAATACTTCAGTTTTGGTTCCTGCTGTGGCACCGATGACTACAGCGATGACACCGTTGTCGGCTTTAACGATGCCGCCAACCAAGTCCCCGCGTCGTCCGTTGGTATCACTCACTGTTAATTTCTGCTTTGTCTTGGTATAGCTATGCAGTAACTGTTTAGTCACTAAAATTTCGCCTTCAGCTTCTAAATCAGAATATTGAATGAATTGAGCACAAATTTGCCCTTTGGCGCGAATTTTGGTGGATAACTCTTTCTCTTTTAGCTGCCTGCCGATGATCCCTTTGCTGACAATGACATCCCCTTCGGAAATTAAAGTGCCCGAATCGACAAAGCCCATGACGGTGATGTCACCGCTACTTTTGACGACCATACCTTCATGAACATCACCAGTGACTAAAATACTGCCTTTAAAATCGACATTGCCATAACCCACGTCGACATCTTTTATGTTGAGTACATCATCGACCTGCATGCCGGTTTTGGTCTCTACAGGTTGACCTGAAACGGTCGCAATAAGATGATTTTGGTTGTTGCTGGAGAACTCTGTGCCATTACCAGCGGTGATTAAAATGTCTTTACCTGGAACAGGGGCTAAAATTTCACCGTGGATATTGTAGCCGCTGGTTCCCTCTGTCGCTGGATGCTTAACCAGAAGAAGATCATTTGGATCGACCATGATGATGGCGCCCAGATTATGCATGTCGACGGTACCATCTTCACGTTCTTGTGGTTGTAATAATCGCTCACGGGCAAGAGGAACTTTTCGTTCAGTTGATGCATTGATACCGTTTACGCATTGTTTACCTGAGGCGATAACGCATTCACATGTTTCACCTGCTTGTTTTCTTGAAAGCTCTTTGAGTAATGCTTGGATCTTAACCTTGCTTAATCCCATGCAGACATTACTGGCTTTAAGTGCTTTCAGAATACCTTGAATAGTGACTTTCTCTCCACCCCAAGGAGCAGTGAGTTCCATCTGTGCCGACATTCTATCTTCGGCTACTTTGACGTTAATCTGACCGTCGATTCGCTCTGCAATCTTGAAAAACTGCTCAAATTGTCCGTCGTCTTGACCACTGAGTTTATTGACTTGTGTCACTGCTTTTTGAATCATTATTTCTAATGGATGCAGCTGACTAAATTCCGGTAGTTCCAGCAGTGCCATAACGGCGCTTTCTGTAATTGGCCCGTGGGTATTTGGGATCACCTTAAATTCAACAAACTCTTTATCAATACTTAATTCAATGAGTTCCGGAGCCAACATAGTAAATTCCATTTCTGATGATTCGTTATTATATTATTTTTATCATTTGAGTATAACAGCATAAAGTTTGGCCATAGAAGAGCCAGAGAGCCGAAAAGTGACCGAGCTAACCTGTTTATTTATAATAGAAGTATTGTGCGAGGGTGGAGATAAAAAATTGTAAGCGGCATTGAAATCTAATGCCGCTCACAAGATTAGTTTGATCAACTAAGGTTGGTTTATTTGTTCGAGTAAACTTTGTATTTGTTGTTTTCTGCCAGTGTATTAACCTGACCGAAAAACTCAGAAATAGTGTCGCTATAAGGTAAATGTCGATTAGCAACAATATGCCAGCAACCTCCATTTGCGAGTTTTTGTACACTTTCTCTTACAAAGGTCTTAGCAATTTCTGTCGTGCTCTTCAAGCCATCATGAAATGGAGGATTTGAAATAATGCCATTAAAGTGACCTTGAGTTTGAGATAACCCATCAGAGGGGTAAGTCTTAGCGGTAAAATTATTGGCTTCTAGGGTTAATTCACAAGATTTTAGCGCCATGGCATTAATATCAACACACTCTAGCTTGAGTTCTGGTTGGGCTTTGAGCAGTGCTACTGCAATGACCCCAGCTCCGCAGCCAAAATCTAACACTCTGCCTGATAACTTAGGTAGATGTGATAAGAGTAATTTAGTCCCTTCATCGAGGCGCTTCTCACTGAATACGCCGACTAAGTTACAAATGGTGATCTCACCTTGCGGTGTATCAAGTTGATACTGACTCACCCAGTCAGTCAGCTTAATGGCCGGTGCTTTTTTGATAAGCTGGCTGATGAATAATAAGCAGTGTCGTGCATTGTCTCGCTTAAATGGTGCGTCGAAATAATCGGGTACTTGTTTAGCGATTGAACGAATGCCCCCTTTATTTTCACCCACAACAACAAGATTGCCATCAGCGCGTAGATGTTGCCCTGCGAGGTTAAGCAGGTATGAGGCTAAAGCCTTCGCTTTTGGGTAATAGATAATCACACTATCAAACATTTCATCATTGGTTGGGAGCTGATGACCGAAATGTAGAGTCAAATTTGCCGCGCTGTGATTACTCATTATCAAATGATGATTATAGTCGAGTGCTAAAGCGGTAACACTCGCCGCACTCTCAAGTAGTTGTTTCGGTAACAGGTCGCCTTCATAGTTGAGAACTAATACATTTTCATTGGTAAAAAGATCACTATTTTTAAGGATAAGTTGAGATGGATTAGTTAGCACAGACGATCACAGTTAAAAAATTTGGTAGCAATTATATCGTAAAAGTAAGCGTGTACAGTAGTTGATTTGTGTTCGAGCGGGGTTTTATTTGGAAGGACTTGTGGCTGCTTACCTGCACAAAAGGGCGATTATATGACTTGGCGCTACTGCTTTTTGAATCTAATGCTATGGTTTTGAAAAACTAAACTGCTTTGAATAGCACTTATGGGCGTAAAACCTATGACTGATTATGTAAATATTAAGGCGATGTAGAATTTCTTTGCCTAAGCTGTAATTGAGCGTGGCTCTGTTGTCACGTCAGTTTATGTAATAGCAAATTGCGCCACTGGTTTAGTGGTGAACATCGTTGAGAGAAGGAGTTCCTTAGATGCGCTTGGTGGCTACATGGATGTTATTGTCTTACCTGTTTTGTGCCCATTCTACAGCGGCGCAGGTTATTGTGAATGACTCGGCTGTTGAATTTCCCCTTCCAGTACAAGAACTACGCCTTATTTTCTCTATGCAGAAAACCTATTGGCCAGATGGCAATAAAATTCATGTTTTTATTCTCTCCCCAAGTTCAGAGTTACATAAAGAGTTCTGTTTTCAACAACTGGATATGATGCCCTATATGTTGCAAAGGCGATGGGATCGTCTGGTCTTTTCTGGTACCGGTGAAAGGCCGCAAATATTAAGCTCAGAAGCTGAAATGAAAATGCTTATTTCACAAACCCCTGGTGCGATTGGTTACATCAGTCACAGAGCCTCGTTAACGGGAGATGAATATGTCTATGCTCGTTAAATTAAAGTCCATTGTTATGTTATCAATCTTCTCTTCAAGCTTATTGGCGACGGAACTGCAGTTGAGCGGTTTTATCGGACAAGGCTACGTTGTTGCTGATGATAGCCAGTTCATTGTCGGTGATAACGATCATGCCTTTGATATCACTGAAGCGGCTTTTGCTGTTTCATGGAAGCCAATTGAACATGTCAGAGTTGCTAGTGCGTTAAGTTATCGGCAATGGGGGACGCTTTACGATTCAGCGGTGAAGTTTGATTACCTCTTTGCTGAGTACACGTATCAGTTTGGTGAACAGAATTTCGGTGCGCGCGCAGGTTTATTTAAGAGTGAAATCGGCTTCTATTCCAGTACCCGCGATGTGCCTTTTACTCGCCCCAGTATCATGTTGCCTCAATCCATTTACAGTGACTATTTTCGTGATGCTCAGCTGCATTTTGAAGGTGGAGATGTGTTTGGAATGCATCCAGTGTTTGATGGCATGCTCGATTGGCGGCTCACTGTGGGTAAGGTTGATATCACCGATGATTTTGACCGAAATATATTAGGAGGAACCGACTTCGGAGAGTTTGATTCAGAACATTATTACGCTGCAGATGTTGAGTTTCAAAATAACAGCATTAGGTTGGGGCTGACCTATTATGACGCGGAGGTAAGCTATAGCCCTTCAGCTATTGGAGGCTATTCACCTGGGGATATTCAATTAGTTAATTGGGTCTTTTCAGGCCAATTCAGGTATAAGAATTTCGAATTGACAGGTGAGTATTTAACTGGCGATAAAATGATTAACGGTCTGATGTTCCCCGTTGAATTTGGAGAATTTAAGGAGCCAAGCTTAGGTTATTACTTAGATTTACGAACTTACCTTCCTTATGAAGTGGAACTGTTTATTCGATTTGATAAGCACATCGACAATACAGATGATAAAGATGGGCAAGCATATGAGATGAGATTCGGTTCTCCTGCTTATTTTGCCTATTCTGATGATTGGACATTTGGGGCTCGTTGGTTCCCTAGCCATAATTGGCTATTGGCGGTCGAGTATCACCATGTTGAAGGCGCATCGTGGGTCACTCCTCTTGTGTCGCCGACTCCATCGGTGCAAGCAAAGAAATGGTCGATGTTTGCCATGCAAGTCTCATATCGGTTCCAGTGGTAAGCCAATGATGGTCTCCGATAAAAAAAGCATCTTTATCAGTTTAAAGTGGAAGCTTTTGATAGTGATGCTTGTGATGCTAACTATCTTAGGTGGAGTTTTGGGTGGGTTTACTTTTAAGCAACTCATTAATCAACAAGATTATCTGCTTGAGTCTCAACGTAATCAATTGTCTCAACATTTGGACAGTGCAATTTCATTAACCGTCGATAACTCTCTTGTCGCTGCTGAGCAAATAGCGCTATTGATTAATGAGCAGAAGAATGTGACACCAGATATGAGCCAATATCAATTGATGTTGGATAAACGCTGGCCAGATATTCAGCTCTATTGGAAGTTGGGCTCAATGACTCTGATGACGCCATCTTTGGAGGTGTTAGCTCATGCCGGGAAATCAATTAATGTGGATGACCTTCAGTGGTTTGAAACTGATCGAGTCAATGGAGAACCGCGTTGGCAAATCGTGTGTCACCAAGAGTGTGTGATTCAAGTTTTGGTGCCCAATTTAATTAATGGTCAGCCTTTTCTGCTTTTCCTTGAGTTGGGACTAACCGATATATTATCAATTTTCCGAGTTAATCAAACCTTTGAACTTGCGGTTTTAGGGCCAAAGGTCGAAGACTCTGTAGGTCAATATTATTGGGGGAGGGAGTTATACGGGCTAAGTAATAAGCGCACCAGTTTACCTTTGCTGGAACAGGCTGCTGATAATTTCTCATGGAACCATATTGCCAATAACGGCGGAGGGTATGAGGTCAATAATGAGTATTCAGCAATCTGGATTTTCCCTTTATCTGACGAGGTTAATTCTCCCGTCATACTCGTGATTAATAATATTAATAACTGGCAGTTACTCTTGAATGAGTTTCAAGAGAGCATGCTCGGCACTTTGTTAATCACGCTATTGTTATCTGGAGGATTAGTTATTTTAGTGGCTTGGGCGCCTGTGGTTAGTCTAAGTCGACACGCAAACTTGTTACCTTTACTTGCCGAGCATGATTTTGAGACGTTAAAACTGCGGTCACCTAAAACGGCTTCATTGATTGTTGATGAAGTCGACCTGATCCATCATGCGACTCATCAGCTTGCCGATAGACTCCAGTGCCTTGAATTAGAGGTCGATGAATATACCGCAGAGTTGGAACGATTAGCCATGTTAGATGCGCTGACAGGTCTGCCGAATAAAGCGATGTTAATGCACGAGTTGAACAAGGCGATAGCCTGTGTGGGAAGTACCCATGTTCAAGTTGCTTTGATGTACCTAGATCTCGATGAGTTTAAACGAATCAATGACACCTTAGGTCACACTCTAGGAGACGATTTACTCAAAATCGTAGCCACCAGATTAAACAATAGTGTTAGGGCTATGGATACCGTATTTAGACAAGGTGGAGATGAATTTCTTATCTTGCTGCGGGGAATACGCTCTGATCAAGATGTTCGTAAGGTGATCCATAAGATTTTTTCTTCTTTACAGCAACCTGTTGCACTTGGAAATCATAAATTGATCGTTACAACCAGTATCGGGGTTGCTTACTGTAAGAGCATGAATCTGCGGGCTGATGAACTCATTAAGTATGCGGATCTCGCAATGTATCAAGCTAAGGGCGCTGGTCGTAGTAACTACCGAGTATTTACCGAAGATATGCTGCAAAAAGCTAATAATAAATTGATGATTGAGCAGGATATTGGTGCGGCAATCGAGCAGAGACAGTTATCGCTATTTCTTCAGCCAATAGTGGCTCTGCCTGACGCAAAATTGAAAGGGTTTGAGGCGCTTATACGCTGGTTCCATCCTGAACGAGGCTTGATCATGCCGGGGGATTTTATTCCTGATATTGAAAATAGCGAGGCCATTATTCAGGTTGGTAATTACGTATTAGAAGAGGGCGGGGCAATACTATCTCGCTTAAGAAAGCAGGGTTGGGATGATCTCTATTTAGCGGTAAACCTGTCAGCCAAGCACTATATGGATCCAGGTCTTATTCCACTGGTTCAGCACATTCTATCTAAATACGATCTTCCTCCTGAGAGTTTGTTATTGGAGGTGACAGAAGAGAGCGTAATAGAACATGTGGAGTTGGCGATGGCGTCGATGACATCACTCAAGCAGTTAGGCGTGCGAATCGCTATTGATGATTTTGGCACTGGTTATTCATCCTTAAGCTACCTTAAACAACTGCCTTTTGATGTGCTGAAAATCGATAGGTGTTTTACCTCTGAAGTGCTCAATGAAAGTACAGATTCTCATATTGTTAGCACGGTTATCGATCTCGCGCATAATTTAGGCCGTACCGTGGTGGCTGAAGGGATTGAAGTGCAGGAGCAAGGAGATTACTTGGCGAGATTAGGCTGCGAATTAGCCCAAGGCTACCTTTATGCTAAACCATTAAATGAAGAGAGAGTCATGACGATATTGAACACGATAGGAGAGGATAGAATATGGCCTGTAGAACACGCTCCCCAATTTGGTAAACTGGGGAGTTAGATTCATTAGTTTATATTGGTTTCCCAAGAGTGACAGTATCACTGCTTGGTTCTTTTAATTCAGGCGTTGCTATGGCTTTCGTTGCCATAGATTTACTCTTCTCACTCTTAATCACGACAGGCTTGGTTTGTAAAGGTTGAGCCTCGAGAGACGGGGCTGCTGCAGGTTTAGTTGCTGCTGATTTAGATGTTGCTGGCGCGATCGCTTTAGGTTTACTTGCCACTTTAGGTTTCTTTGGTAGCAGGCTCATCAGCTTATTGGCGATGTCGGTGTTATCTTGATAACCATTAAATAGGGTCGATGCAGGACCTGAAGCAAAAACTTGTACATCAACGCCTGTATGACCACCTGTTGTCCAGCCGGTATAGGATCTAAGATCAATGATCTTTTTAATTGCCGTTGTCATCACCTCCACACCTTGCATACGCGCCAGAGAAAGTTGAGTGGCCTCTTCAGGGCTAAGCTCGAAACCAAGTTTAGCGCTAACTTGTGACTGCCAATCCCCATCAGCAAGTGCGAGTGAAGCTATCGCATCTGGGCTATTTGATACGCCGTTAATGATATCTGTCTTCCAGATATACTCCCCATTCGCACCAATACTCAAGCCACCTGTATTATGATCGGCAGTGACGACCATTAAGGTATCCTTGTGTTGGCGTACATACTGCTCAACAACTTCTATCGCATTGGCAAACTCATCCATCTCTGCCATGGCGGTTACGATGTCATTATTGTGACCCGCCCAATCGATAAGGCTTCCTTCCACTAAGAGTACAAATCCGTCTTGATTTTGAGACAGCAACTCCAATGCTTTGCTGGTCATTTTACTCAGCTTATGTGCGTCTTTGTCATTGATAGCCCAAGGAAGCTGAATATCTGCAAATAGGCCGATAACCTTCGGTTCTGTCACGGTATCTAATTGGGCGAAATCTGAGATATGTTGGTAGCCCTTAGCTTCAAATTTTTTGAGCAGCTTAGGAGGGAAGTAGCGTTGGCCGCCACCTAACATCACGTCGGTATCGGTATTTAGAAAGCTGTTTGCTATCTCATCATAATTACGACGACTCTCATTATGAGTCAGAAAAGCGGCTGGCGTGGCATGATTTATCTGAGAGGTGACAGCGACGCCGGTGGCAAGTCCCAATCGCTTGGCTTTTTCCATAATGGTGGTGAGAGGTTGTTTTTGTGTATCAACAGATACCGCACCATTGTATGACTTAACGCCAGTGGCTAAAGCCGTTGCCGCAGCGGCGGAGTCAGTCACGTAACCACTGATTTTAGCTGGGTAAGTACTGGCAGAACCGACTAATAATCTGTCGAATACAGTTTGTTCAACCTCTTCAGTATCTGGGTTATTTTTATAATATCGATAAGCGCTGGTATAGGCAGGCCCCATACCATCGCCAATCATAATGACGATATTCTTAGGAACACTGGGTGTCGTCCCCATCATCGTTAGGCTGGGACTATCGCTATTTGCTTGTGCAAGGCTAAATAGGCTACCAGATAGAAGCAGCAAACCGCTAAAGAGGGAACGAGTTAGTGTCATTGAATATGCCTTTATGCCGATTTAATACGAGATTCGATTGCATCCATTAGCATGCCAGTAATATCGACATCAAAGGCTGCTTGTATCTCTTTGATACAGGTTGGGCTGGTCACATTAATCTCGGTGAGTTTGTCACCAATGACATCCAGTCCGACAAAAATCAGTCCACGCTTTTTGAGTTCAGGTCCGATAGCTCGGGCTATCTTCCAATCACTTTCAGACAGTGGCTGAGCGACACCGCGTCCGCCAGCTGCCAAATTACCACGTGTTTCGCCTTTTTGAGGGATACGGGCTAATGAATAAGGTACTGGCTCGCCATCGACCACTAAAATACGTTTGTCGCCGGAAGTGATGTCAGGAATAAAAGCCTGCACCATCGTATATTGCTGACCATGATTGGTTAAGGTCTCAATAATCACGCCTAAGTTCGGATCGTTTTCCTTAACCCTGAAGATTGAACTGCCACCCATGCCATCTAATGGCTTAATGATGACGTCTTTCTTCTCTTGGTGGAAATGGCGGATCCGCTTCTCATCTCGAGTGACGATAGTTTCAGGCGTGAATTCAGAGAACCAAGCCGTGAAGAGTTTTTCGTTAGCGTCGCGAAGGCTTTGAGGCTTATTGACGATAAGTACGCCTTCCTCTTCGGCTCTTTCAAGCATATAAGTTGCGTAGATGAACTCAGTATCAAATGGAGGATCTTTACGCATTAAGATAACATCGAGATCGGCAAGAGGCGTATCGATGACTTCACCGAGTTCGAACCAATTGCTCACGTCCTGCTGAACGCTCAGTGAGCGCATCGTTGCCATGGCTTTACCATTAACCATCGCCAGATCCTGCATCTCCATATAGAAAAGCTGGTAGCCGCGGCTTTGAGCTGCAAGTAACATCGCGAAGCTTGAGTCTTTCTTAATGTTGATATCAGTGATCGGGTCCATCACTATGCCGAGTTTTATCATTAATTCGTTTCCTTGTGCCATCAGATTCTATGGTCTTAAATTGGGTTCATTAAAGGTGAGACGGGTGTTATCCCATGTCTCCAAATTTTAATTGCAGTGCACTAATCGCTGTTAGTGCAGCTGTTTCAGTTCTTAATACTCGAGGGCCAAGCAGAACATCGGTAAAGTGATGTTGCTCTGTCATCATGATTTCGGGTTCAGAAAGGCCACCTTCAGGTCCTATTAACAACCTGACTTTAGGGGATACTAACGATAAACCGCCTATGCCATGAGCAGCTCTAGGGTGCAGGTTTAATTTAACGGAATCTGTTTGCTCGGCGCTCCAAGCTTCAAGCGTCATTGCAGGTCTTATTTCAGGGACTCGACTGCGGCCAGATTGCTCACAAGCGCCGATCACTATCTTTTGCCATTGCTGTATTTTCTTCTCCAATCGTTCACCGGAGAGCTTCACGCCACAACGTTCAGAAAATAGCGGTGTGATAGTGTTAACCCCAAGTTCGACAGATTTCTGTATGGTGAAATCCATGCGATCTCCACGAGAGATCACTTGCCCCAGATGAAGATGAAGCGGTGACTCGCTCAGGTTAAGACTCGAAGATAAGACCTTGACGGAGACATTTTTCTTACTGGCGGAGATGATCTCTGACAGGTATTCCTCACCGTCACCATTAAACAGGCTGATCTGTTCGCCTGTATTCATGCGCAGTACGCGACCGATATGCGATGCGGGCTCGTCATCAAGCTCGACGACATGACCAACTGCTAAGGGCGATGCCTGATATATTCTTGGGATTCTCATCTATTTCCTACTCCGCAATGGATTGCGTTATTGCTCGTGCGTCACAATTGTTTTTTACAAAGGGGTTATGGTTACCTTGAGTCTGGGCTATCTCTTTATCCCTTTTGCACTCAATAGTATCAACTGGATAAGTTTTATCCCATGCCTTAAATAGCTTTAATTGGCTTTTGGCTATTTTTAAATCGTATGCCTGCTGCATATAGAGGTATGTTCGTGCAATTTGACCTCGAGTATAACTGGGAGGCTCGGCTTTTCTCGATTTAAAATCAATGACCATGTCACATTGACCATATTGTTCTGGTGTTGCGTTCCACTGGCTGAATCGATAGTTACTTCTATCACCATTCACTTCGCCGATGGCCGGCACTAAATTATGAAGATCAGATTCCATTTTCTTGAACAATTTATCTTTTTTACCACAGTTTTTTCGTCCACCCTCTTGCCAACATAGACGTTGATGACCAAATTCCCAGGCCGGTACGATATGTTCCCATTCGATACGCGCTGCGCGTTTCTCTTGTTTTCTGACGAGATAACCACAACTTGAAAAGTCAGTTTGCCACTTTTTTCCGTTAATCTTTATGTTACAACCACAATAGAAACTGGTGGCCGGTAGAGAACGTGAATAGATCTCCTTTGCGCGTTTCTTTGCTTGGTAAAAGCTTGTTGGGTGAGAGCCAGAGGCATAAGCAGATGCTGAAAACAGCAAGGATAGCCCTAAACCTATGGCTAAGGTAGAGCAAAGTCTAAATGGCGATTTCAATTTAAATCCCTAAAAGAGCGATGAGAACATCACTTTAAATGCTGGTGGCAGAGCTAGTGTCTGCCTTGGTCGGGATTTTACGGGATGAAAAGAGGAAAGCAAAGCGGCAAGCTTTGAAAGCGAGTGTAAAGGATGAACGTAAGAGGCTGTGACGGATTTTAGGTGAGGTTTACTGCTGGTGAATTAGAGCTTTCTTGCAGCGTCGACAACGGTATTGGGTTTCACCTCTAACCACCTTGTTATGACGTCGAATACTCAAGCTTACCGGGCCACAATCACATTGATAAGAGAAATGCTGGCCCGCAACAGATTGGGTGTTCATGCTGTGGGTAGTGCTTGGTGTTAGCTTAAAGACCCGTATCATTAAGGCTTGCCATTCCTGTCCATGGGGTTTGACTCTGCCGTACATCTGGTGTGCCAGCAGGTGGCAAATCTCATGGGGGATCACTTCGTTAAAGAAGGCATCTTGGTTTTCAGTGAGCAAGATTGCATTAAACCTGAGTAGGTTCTGATGTAGATGAGCAGTGCCAGCGCTTTTACCTCTAAGTTTAAAGTTGATTTCAGGTCGAGGAAAAATACGTTTGAGGTGTTCTTCGGCTAGGCAATAGCACTCGATAACTCGTCGAGTTACTTGATTGTGCAACTCAGACTCAAATTTATGATCCAGATTAAAATACTGAGTTTGCGAGGCATTAGAACGGGTTGTTGAGGTTTTGGTATTAGAGCGAAATAAGTTAAACATAGCGCCGTTTCAATGGAAAATTAATGCGCCCGAAAAGCGGGCGCGAAAAAATAGATTATAAGCTTTCTGCCGCAGCGATGACCATCGCTTTTACTTGTTCTAAGATTTGAGCTTCGGTGTCAGCATCATAACCCGCGACTCTTGGCGTATGGATATGACCGACTGGGATCTTGCTATTTAGCTGCTGCCCTAGTAAGACGGCACGATAAGATATCTCATTTGAAAGATAACCCCCGCCAGATCCTTCAACCGATGTAGAGCCCTGCAGCTCGACTAATGAACTTGCCTCAAAAGCCCCTTTGGCTAAGGTGGTGACGCCATGGTTATCGTTGACTTTCCACTTGCCTTCAACGGCTTGCATTGCTTTAACAGGCAATGAAAACTCGACAAACTCTGGACCGTTTAAGCTTTTTTCTTCAAATAGGGGAGCGATGGGGGCTTGTTTGTTCGCACCAGTCAGTATATTGAGGTTATCAGGTGCTGCAGCACTTCGATTACGGCCTGGGAAGCGCTCAAGGTCAAAATCATCGCGTCCCATACTGACGGTAAATATCATGTCGACACTGTTGTCGCGATAGATAGGCGTGAGAAGAGACTCAATCAGACCTTGATCAAAATCAGCAAAACGAACTGGGATCATCACCGTCTCTATTTGGGCTTTCTTGCCTTCGACGGTGAACTTGAATCCATCCAGCGCTAAGGCGACTAAACCTGAGGGGTTACTTTGGCCGATATTTCGGTCGAGGAAGAAGGGATCGAAACCACTGAGTAAAATTTTAACTTGAACGTCATCATCAAACTGAATATTACTAAAACCTCGAGATGACTTTTCAACCGCGTTGATAAGTACCTCTTGTTGCCATTGGACTATATCGAATGCGGGCTTAGTGGTTTTCAACTCTTTAAGCATAGCAAGACGGCTCCAGTACAGCGGCCTGTCATCTATCGTGCCTGACTGAACATCTCTAACAGCTTGCTGCCATAAACGCTCACCTTGTCTGGCTGCAAGTTGAGTGACTCCAAGCTCATCGTTATTTTGACTATATTGAGAGGTTAAACTGTCTACTAGGCCTTGGTAACGGGAGACGACATCAGGCAGTGAAATTGCAGCGTTATCAAGTCGTAGCTCTTCAACATCAAGTTCAACTTGTGCATTCGCGCTGGGTAGAAGGCTTAATAGGCCAGTGAAAAGGAGTGCACTGCTTGCTCTGTTCATAGAAGGTCCATTGGTGAGTTATCGGTTATGAGTCTTAAGGAAAGCGAACAAGGCTGTAATACTTTTAACCTAATATCATTTCCTGTTAATCAGTATGCAACACCAAACCTTGTATGAAAAGCCGACGATGGATGATAGTGCTTAATGGGGGGGATTCTGTACATTGAACAGCTTGATTGCGTATACCAATCAGTATAAAGATTTGATCGCTCAGCGAGAGTTTAGCGCTCCTGAGT
>OJDH01000184.1_pt1 | contig 45804 bp, 38 predicted proteins | sample 1592761 | NCBI WGS metagenome assembly OJDH01 (sample SAMN05416855, study PRJEB24817) | seawater metagenome | isolation source: Sea water | place: Canada:Atlantic | collected 2013-11
GGCATACGAGCTCAGCCTCGGTCTCGTGGGCTCGGAGATGTGTATAAGAGACAGAAACAAAAGTATCGCTGTGCGACGTGGCTATCTCTATGGTTCTGGCCCTTTCAAAAAGGCAATCACGACAGGTCATGCTTTCGAAAGGGTATCTCCGAGTGAATCAACGGAAAACAGTGTCCGTTTATTGTTGGGCAACCGGATAGACATGTTTGTCGGCGATTTCTTGCCTGTCATGCACTACATCATCAACAATGATTTAACCAATAAAATTGAATTAGTAAAAGTGTCAGGCAGCAATAAAAATTTAAAGGTCTTGGTTTGGCCAACTTATTTCTTATTTTCAAAACATACTGTGAACGAAGAGTTTGTGGACAAATTTGATAATGTATTGAAAAAAATGATTGATGACGGCACTTATAAAAGAATTCACGACAAATATAATGCGATCTACGGATCAGCACAGAGCGCATCATCGGTGCCTGCGAGTTCAATTGTTCTAGATGAGTGAGGCTAGATAAATAACAAATACAGTGCAACAGACGCCAGCCCAAGCCCCATTAGCATGTTGAAAATGCGCAGACTACTTTCCGTTTGAATTAAAGTTTTGGCTTTTTGACCCACGACAGCCCAGGAGCCGACACCAATAAAACAGATGAAGAAATAAAGTCCGCAAAAGAGGGCAAGACTTGAAACATCTCCCTTTGTTGTAAAGGCTGCAACACCTGAAATAGAGGCGATCCATGCTTTGGGATTCAGAATGTTAAGGAGAAATCCTTGATAAAAGCTTGGTTGGCTTTCTTCGCCTAGAGCGATTGTGCCTTTGGAAAACGCGATTTTATAGGCCATGTACAACATAAAAGCCGCACCGATATAGCCGATAACCTGCATAAAACTTGGGAACAACTCAATTAATTCTGAAGCCCCTAGACCAATGCAAAAGAGCAGGCTGGTAAAGCCAATCGTCGCGCCTGCTACAAAGGGGAAAGTTCTGCAAATACCGTGGTTGAGGCCGGATGTCATCGTGATGATGTTAACCGGACCCGGCGAGATCGACATGGTCAGAGCGTAAGTACACATAGCAATAATAATAGACATATTTTTTTGTTCTCCTAATGATAGGAAACTAACACTTTCGATATGAGGTTATTAGATCGTTTAATTGATTTATACTGTTCGGATAACAGAGCTAATTGTCAGAGGAGTTCCTCTCGTTTGATTATATGTTAGGTCTGTCCTTAATCAATGTAATGAGTTCTTTTGGGAGGAGTTTTAGTATATCTCTCAAGCTTTTAAGAAGGCATGTCACTTTTCTGACTCCTCTAACGATTGCGGCAAGGGCCATTACTCAGGGAAAATGACCCTTGCCTATCTGTCGTAATAAAAACCTAGATTATCTAGTTTACTTCGTAGACCTGTCCCGTTTGCAGGCCTTCAACTGATTTACTGTAAGCAAGGGCAGCGTCCGCTGCCGCGACGGGTTTGTAGCCTCTAAAGTATGGTGCATAATTATCCAGTGCTTCTGTGATGACTGTCGGGCTCACAGAATTAATGCGGACGTTATTTGGCATTTCTAGTGCCGCTGCTTTGACAAAGCTATCAACCGCGCCATTAACCATAGCTGCTGAACTGCCAAAGCGTATGGGGTCTCTGTTCAAAATTCCGGTTGTCAGAGTAAAGGAGCCAGTCGGGGCTATAAATTCTCTCCCAATGAGCACAAGGTTTACCTGCCCCATTAATTTATTGTTGATACCAATCAGATACTCATTTTCGTTCATTTCATTAAAATCGCCAAAGTGAACCGACCCCGTTGTTGATACCAAAGCATCGAAGGAACCAATAGAGGCAAGCCCGTCTCGGATAGATTTTTTGTCAGTGATATCGATCTGGATGTCTCCGGAAGTCCGAGAGGCTGTTATTACTTCGTGGCGTTGAGACAGTTCTCTGTTTACGGCTTGTCCGATAATTCCACTAGAACCTATTAATACGATTTTCATTTTGTAATCTCTTTCAATTTCGGCTTCATTTATTGGACGTATAATTTTTGGTGAATGCTGGTAATAATTTGATCTGGTAAACTTATTGTTTTTATATAAAATGATAAGATGGTAATTTATAAACAGATTGTTTTCATTTGAGTGATAATTATAATCATCTTGAAGCCATGGCCGTTTTTGCAACTGTCGTTGAAGAGGCGAGCTTTACAAAGGCTGCTAACCGTCTAGGCTGCTCCAAATCCCATGTTAGCCAATTGGTTTCTCGCCTAGAACAACACTTTTCTACACAACTATTGTTTCGGACGACACGAAGGCTTGATCTCACCGAAGCAGGAAAAGTTTGTTTGGAATATTGCCAAGATATTTTACAAACATCATTGCGAGCAGAAAAGGCGCTTGATGCATTAAAGGGAACAGTATCAGGTACCATACGCTTATCGGCACCGATTTCATTTGGCGAAGTGTTTCTAGGCGATATTACACTTGGTTTTGCTAAGTTGTTCCCTGATGTTCGTTTTGAGTTGGAACTGGATAACAGGATAAAGGATCTCCAAGCCGAGAAAATTGATGTGGCTTTGAGAGCAACAACTCAACTGGACGATGACCTCGTTGCCATTCGGGTTGGTAACTGGAAAGAGTATATTTGCGCTGCGCCAGAATATTTATTGGATAAGAAGCCTATAGTTCTACCCAGTGATCTTACTGCACATGACTGTTTGTTAAATACGCGTAATCTTGAAACGGCAATTTGGCGATTTAGGAGTGAAAAAGAGAGTTATGCTGTTCCAATTGAAGGCAAGTTATCCGTCCATCATTTTCCTATGCTCAAGAACGCACTTTTAAAAGGAGCAGGCGTTGCCAAACTTCCATCTTATCTCGCAGAGGAAGAAATAAAAAACGGTAAGCTTATTCGTCTATTACCCAACTATCTGGTTGAGGAGTATCCCATTTTTATTGTTTTCCCTTATCAGAAAAATTTATCTCTTAAACTCAGGAAATTTGTTGATTATACAAAGATTTGGTTCTCTGAACGAGATCAATTTTCAGAAATTTAACAAATTCTTTGTGGTTATACAGGAGAGCATAAAGTTCTCGATCACAAAATATTGGCGCACTATGTGCATAGGAAATAAGGAAAGTTATGCTTTGGGAATTTCTTGTGTAAATATGTGTTGTTAAAGGAATTAGGATCATGAAAATAATACTCTTTTCCATGGTTTGGTGCTTTTTACTTGCTGGCTGTGTTACGACCCCGGTAGGTGAGCGCGAATATTATACAGACCAGGAACTACTATCTGCTGGAGGCCTTCAACTCAGAGGAAATGATATTGCCGGGATTGTATCTGGTAATACCCTTTATGGGCGCTATCTAGAGCAATCAAAAGCAGAAGAAGGCAATTCCGAAGCTGATCCTAGATGGGTTGAATTTGTATCTAATGATGGTCGGGTTGCGTATTATAATTTTACTCAACTTATCCAAGGCAATTGGCAGTTAAAAACCGATTTAATATGCTTTAGCTATAAAATGGAAATCCCGCAGCCTGAAAACTGTTTTGTTGTATATGCCTTGGACGATAAGCACTATTTTGTCTCAACCAGGCAGCAAACCATGGGGCAAGTGGTAACTGTTGTTCTTGGGCGAAAGAATGGAAATGTTGAAGGGCTGAAACTAAAATAATCCAGCCCTTCATAAGGGTTATGCAGTTCGTATGTCGTCCAAGAATGTTTTAATCGAACTACTCAGATTAGTGGACTGAGATGAGAGATTATCAGCTGTTGTAAGAACATTACCCGCGGCTTTTTCAGTCTCAAAAGCCGTATCACTGGTTTTTGAAAGATCTTGGCGCATTGTCTGGGCAATGTTAGCTGTCTCTTCCACAGATCTGGCAATCTCAGATGTCGCTGCGGCTTGTTCTTGAACCGCGGCAGCAATAGCAGATGCAATTTCATGCACTTTCTGGATCGTCGTTGTAATACTGCCAATGGCTTCTGCAGCTTGTGCCGAAGCATCCTGAACTCCCGAAATTTGCAAGGTAATTTCGTCGGTTGCTTGGGACGTTTGACTGGCGAGGTGTTTAACCTCACTGGCGACTACCGCAAACCCTTTGCCTGCTTCTCCGGCCCTGGCTGCTTCAATTGTGGCGTTAAGGGCTAGAAGATTTGTTTGCTCAGCAATATCAGTAATAAGGCCAACGACTTCACCAATTTTTGCCGTTGATTCTGAAAGTTCATCCATAATGGTTCGAGTCTTATCAGCCTGGTGTACGGCTTCTTGTGTGACGGAAGTGGATTGTTCGACCTGGCGACCAATTTCTTTAATTGAAGCAGAGAGTTCCTCCGAAGCTGTCGCAACCGTTTGGACATTCTCTGTTGCTTGTGAGGCTGAATTTGCTGAGGTTGTACATTGATCTTTAACCTGTATAGCAGCGTCTCGCATTATTGGAGAGTTTTCGGTCATATTTTGAACGGCACTATTAACTTCGTCCAGAACCTCTGAAATTGTTCCTTCGAAAGATCCTATGAGTTTACGCAGGTTATTCGCTTGCTCTAGTTGTCGAGCCTGCTCAGCTTGTTGTTCTGCTGACATTTTTTCATTTTCAACAAGTCGGTCTCTAAAGAAAGAAACTGATTGTGACATCTGGCCAATCTCATTTTTATAAGAACTGCCCGGGATGGCAACATCCATATTACCACTGGACAGATCTTCCATGACGTTGGTTAATCCCTGGATAGGTTTTGATAAAAGGCCACTAACCCATAGACCAAATCCAACGACGATAATGGTCGTACCGACGATAACGCCAGCAATAATATTTTGAATGAAACTTGATGTGGTTTCTGTGGCTTCAGTTGCCTCTTGAAATAGGACTTGCACCTCTTCATGCAGGGAATCCAAAGCAGGTTGCCCTGCTGCATATATTTTGCTTAAAGCTTTTTCTTTTGGGATTAGAGCGAGACGAAGTTCAGCTAAGTTATGAAATGCTTTTTTATAGGTATCTAGAAGACCTGCTATTTCTGTTTTATTTGAGGCAGGAAAATCAGCTTTTGCCATTAAAGCATTAAATTCAGTAATACGTTGGTCTAACCGCTTAATATATTTCTCATCGAGGCGCAAAAGGAAGTCTTTTTCATGCCTGCGCATCATCAGCATTAAAACTGTTAAATCATCAGCCTTAAAGCTTTTAAGTTTTTCCTCTGCATTCTTTACAGCAGTTCTTAATTCACCTCTCAAGCCGCTTTCTTCGTTTAATCCGATTGTTAAACGATCCTTTACAACTTCGGCGAATTGAGATTCGTAGTTTGTAATTAATGTACCAAGAGCAGCTAAGTTTTTTTGTTCATTTTCCGTTTGAGCGACACCATTTAACTCTGCAAGAAGCGATTTTTGTGTAGAAATAACTTCTGCATGTTGTCCAACGTACTTTTCATCGAGACGGATTAAAAAGTCCTTCTCGCGTCTACGTGCGTTTAAAAGCTCAAACCTAAGTTCTTCTTCTAGTTCAAATAAATGAACAGTTGAGTTATGGTTGTGACGGACATCACTAAGTACTGAATTTCCTATTAGATATACGGATCCAATAGCCATAAAGCCAATTAAGGCTAACCCACAGATCGCAAGAATCTGGAATCTTATTGATAATTTTTTTAGAAGCGCCATCTGCTGTTCCCTTAAGCATTTGACCCCCTTACGGCAGAAGCAGATTAACAATCAGAGGTTTCTAAAGAGTAAATTAGAGATAATTGTTTTCTTCTGAAAAATTATATTTAACATTACTTCATGGCGTATTTGAATTGTAAATCCTACAGCGGTGTTTTAAATAACAACCAGATGTTCTTTTAGAAGGTATGATCTCATGTCGAGTGGCAAAAAAATATTTATTGATGGCGAAGCTGGCACGACGGGCCTGCAGGTCCGTCAACGCCTTGAAAATCGGCCTGATCTTGACGTACTTTCTATTGCCCCGGCGCTTCGTAAAGATCTAAATGCCCGTAAAGAACTTTTAAACTCTGCTGACTTGGTGATCTTATGTTTGCCTGATGCTGCAGCTATAGAAGCTGTTGCTTTGGTAGAAAATCCTGAAGTCCGGATCATTGATGCATCAACGGCTTATCGTGTTGATCCTGAATGGACTTATGGCTTTCCTGAAATGACAGAAGGTCAACAGGAAAAAGTCGCTAATTCAAAACGTGTGAGTAACCCAGGCTGTTATCCTACTGGAGCAATTGCTCTACTACGGCCATTATTAGAACGTAATTTATTACCTGCTGATACTCACGTGAATGTACACGGGGTATCTGGGTACAGTGGCGGTGGTAAGGCCCTGATAGCAGTTCATGAAGATGGGCAGGCTGAACCATTTGGCACTTATGGTCTTAATCTTGACCATAAACATGTTCCTGAAATGAAAACGCATAACGGTTTGGTTCACAAACCTATTTTTGTCCCATCAGTAGGGGATTATGCACAAGGAATGCTTGTATCGGTACCCTTGCACTATGCTCAGATGAACCAAGGAACAGATGGTCAAGCGATCCATCAGGCTTTATCGGAACATTATCAAGACTCTCGCTTTATAAAAGCCAGCGATTTAAACAACACTGATAAATTAGAGCGTAACCTGTTTTTACGGCCTGATGCCTTGAACGGAACAAATGAGCTTGAGTTGTTTGTTTATGCAAATGATCAAGCTGGTCAGGCAGTTCTCATCGCCCGATTGGATAATTTGGGCAAGGGGGCATCTGGTGCGGCTGTGCAGAACTTGAACTTAATGCTCGGCCTTCCAGAAGATGCTGGCCTATAATATCTTTTGTAAAATCTGATGTAAAAAAGGACGAATAAATCGTCCTTTTTTTATAATCATTATTTTAAATTGAATAATCTAGAATTATCCAATTGGATACCATTGCTGGCAGAGACGCGGGCCTCTGGCTTCGCGGTTACCCTGGATGCCAAATTGAAGCATTTTCAAAGTACGATTTGCCAATTCCTTGATGTGAGATTCTGGTACACCAGACCTACTCAGCTTTGAGCGTGATTTTATTGCCTTAGCTTTGTGGGAAGCAGACTTTTGAGAATCATTGACCTTGGTATAAGCCTTGGCGAGGCATACCTGCTGCTGATAAAAGCGCGGTTCATTACCTGCTTGGCTCGGAACTGAAAATGTTAGTGTACCAAAGCCGATGACGGCTGTAAGTGCAAAGATAGCGATACGTTTGTTGCCACTAGGCATATTTTCTGCTCTCCAGCAAAGTAAAACACATTGATAGTCTTATATATGGAATCAAGGTAGTTGAAAAATGGTAAAGATAGGGCGAAGTATTTTTTTATAGTACAAAACAGTTTATTTGTTAATCTCTAAATTAATTAATCTAAAGTGTGTAAATATTTTAAGAGGATAGTCCATTGTCTGGAATAATTCTGCCCTATAGAGGTGTCACCCCAAAAATCTCCCCAGAGGCCTTTATTGCCGAAAATGCGGTCATTATTGGTGATGTTGAGATCGGACCGGGTTCCTCAGTTTGGTTTAACTGCGTCATAAGAGGGGATGTAAACTCAATTCGTATTGGCGAAAATACCAATATTCAAGACGGAACGGTGATCCATGTAAATCACGATCGTAAAGGCGAGGATTACAGAATAACAGGAGGAGGGATGCCAACTTCTATTGGCGACGGGGTAACTGTTGGCCATATGGCGCTTCTTCACGCTTGTACGATCAAAGATAACGCCTTTGTTGGTATGCGAGCCGTGGTGATGGATGCCGCAGTCGTTCAAGCAGATGCGATGGTTGCTGCCGGAGCCCTTGTGACCCCAGGTAAAGTGGTTCTTTCTGGCGAGCTATGGTCTGGATCCCCTGCCAAGAAATTCAGAGATCTCAAACCTGAAGAGCTCGACGGGATAAGGTATTCTGCACAAAATTATGCCGAACTTGGTAAAAGCTATACTTAGGTTCTGCTCCTATGCACTTTCTTTAATAGAGAAAATAACATCGACCTGTACACCGACCATGTCTTCTGGATCACTGAGAACGATCTCTGCCTTGTGTATGTCTGCTACCCGCTTAACGATGGACATGCCAAGGCCTGAACCGGTCTCTTGCTCTCCAGCACCTCTTACGAAGCGTTCAAAGATGTAATCTTTCATATAATCGGGAAGAGGCCGCCCAGTATTTTTTATCGACAAAATCAAACTATTCTCATCCTGAGTGATGGTAATGCGGACCATTCCGCCTTCAGAGCAATATCTAACGGCGTTATCAACTAAATTTCGACAAAGGAATGTCAGAGCAGACGGCAGACCATTTATTCTGTTTGTATTGGAAGCTGTAATATCAAAATCTATCGCCTTGGCTTTGATTTTATTACCAAGATCTGCAGAAACGTTTTGAACAATTTTAAGGAGATCTATCTCCTTGGCTTTTTCCTGTAGAGTTTTTGGATCTAACCGAGCAAGGGTTACAAGCTGTTCTACTGTATGTGTCGCCCTGTCCACCCTAAGGGAAATAGCTCTAAGGCCTTCCTGCTGTTCTGGATCCGTGGTTTGGCGCTCTCGTAATTGAGCTTCTGTTTTTATGGCTGCAAGGGGGGTGAGGAGTTCGTGGGCGGCATTTGCTGTAAAACGCTTTTCACTTTCCAAAGAGGCATCAAGTTCGCTTTGATTGCGTTGAATGACATCTAGCTTGTAATTAAAGGCATCGATTATCGGTCGAATTTCATTTGGGATGGCTTTTGCAGAGTAGGGTATAAGGTCGTTTTTTGATCTCTCAGCAAATTGATCTGATATCTTGGTCAGCGGTTTGAGGCTTTTATTAATTCCCCAAAACAAGGCTATAAAACTTAACGGGAGTACCAAATAAATAAGGGGAAAATTTTCGCCGATAAAGAAGAAGGTAATAACGACAAAAGATATACTACCCTCAAATGCAAACTCCATGTCTTCAGTTGCCACGGCCCAAGCATCAACCCCTTTGATTTTTTTTGCATAAGTTTGCCAGACAATTACATCGTCTTGTTCTTCATCGAAAAAGAAGCTGATCCCTTCCTTTGTTGGGACTGGCATGACTGGACTTATATAAGAACTGGCAATGATCTTGCCCTTATACCAAATTTGATAACTGCTATCTGAATCTATGCCTGTATCTAAAAAATCTGGAGGTGTTTGGCGGATGGTTTCAAGCCACTTTTCCAAAGCAGGATCGCCTTCTTCAAAATAGCTTAAAGGCAGAGAGCTTGCGAGTAACTCACTTCGAACTTCAAGAAAATCTTCTGTTAAGGAAAGGATCAGATCTCTCAATCCAAACATGACAACGGCTAAAATTAATATCCATGACACGAAAGTTATCGTTAGGGTGAAGATGTAAAATCTGTTCTTAAGGGAAAAGAACTTCATACTTTTTCGACCTTATAACCAACACCTCTTAATGTGGTGATCACACCTGATCCCAGACGTTTTCGCAACCGCGAGATCTGGGCTTCAATGGCATTGGGTGTCACACAGTTATCCCAATTATAGGCATATTCTTCTAACTGAGATTTGGATATGTATCGACCTTGGCTTTCCATCATTTTTTGTAAAATGAGAAATTCGGTCTTGGATAATTGGATTTCTTCCTCGTTAAGGCTTACTTCGTGCCGATCAGGACAGAGCCTCAAGCCTCCAATAACCAACTCGCTAGATGCTTTAACTTCCCGGCGTCTTCCAAGAGAGCGCAGTCTTGCAAAGAGTTCATCAAGATCGAAAGGTTTTGTAAGATAATCATCTGCTCCACCATCAAGACCTTCAATTTTTTCAGAAGTAGCTGTGCGTGCTGTTAACATTAAAACGGGAATGGTTACACCTCTTTTTCGGGCCTCTTTTAGAAAATCAATTCCTTGTTGATCAGGTAGCATCCAGTCAAGAATTATGAGGTCAAAAAAGCTAACATCAAGAGCCAGTTCTGCATCTTCTGCTGTTTTTACCCATTCACAAACACTACCATCGTGATGAAGTGCGCGTTCTAAACTGGCGCCGAGTTGGGGATCATCTTCAACGAGAAGGATTTTCATGTGTTTGGTTCCTGGTTTGCAAATTCATGCAGGTTTGTTTTCAGTTTTGTTTTAGGGTTACCATCCGAAGTATACAGAGATTTGATGTCTAAACTTATCTCGTAGAGTGCAGGGACAAGCAAGAGAGTAACAAAGGTTGCTATTAAAACGCCAAAAGCCAAAGAAATCGCCATAGGGATAACAAATTGTGCTTGATAACTACCTTCAAACAAAATGGGCAATAGCCCTAAAAAGGTTGTTAGAGAGGTCAGTATTATGGGTCGAAAGCGGTTTATACAGGCGTGTCTGACAGCCATTCTTATGCTTATTGCCTTATCTTTTAACTGATTGATTCTATCAACCAGTACGAGGTTGTCGTTTATCACAACTCCAGCTGCAGCGAGAACGCCCATGATTGAAAAGGCGCTTATTTCCAAGCCCAAAAGATGATGGCCATAAATCGCCCCGACTAAACCAAAGGGGGCTGCCGTAAGGATAATAGCGGGTAAAAAATATGAATTGCTGCCAATTGCAAGAAGGGCATAGATAATAAAGAAACAGAGAATATATAGTTGCAATGCCTCGCCTGTAAATTCGTCTTCCTCTTCAGCATCGCCAGATAATTTGTAATCAAATTCTGGAGAGGTTTCCTTTATCTCAGGGACTATTGAATTCTCTATTTCGGTTAAGAGCTCAAATCGGGTCCAAATCTCCTTGTTAAAAAGAATATCGACAGAGGCGGTTTGCAGACCATTTATCCGTTCAATATAACTAGAGGTCATGTTCTGCTGTAATTCAGCGACTGTTGAGAAAGGGACTTTTACCCCTTTATTGATTGTTACTGGAAAATCTTCAATGTTTTCGAGTTGAAGACGTTCTTGTTTTGGAAGGCGGAGGAAAACATCTGTCGTTTGTAATTGCCCCGGTAGGCGATCTAACCTTTCCCCCTGAAAGGCAGTTGCTACCTGTTGACTAATATCAGACATGGTAATGCCCAAGCGTTGTCCCTCGGGTAATAGTTTGATTTTGTATTCGGTTTGAGGCGTGCCAACAGTAATGGTGAAGTTATGGACGCCTTCCAGTTGGAGAATTCTTTGTTCTAATTTTTTGATGTTTGCTCTGATGACCTTATCATTTGGGCCAAATATCTTTAAGGATAACACGTTCGGGGCTCCATTTTCACTCGCTGAAAAACGGATTTTTTTGGCAGAGGGAATTGATCCAAGTTTTTCCTGCCATTGCGCAATAATCGTATCGACGGGGATAGAGGAAAGTATTTGGGTTTCCAACTCAACGATCATGTAAATCTCTTGCCCCGTAATATAAGAGGCATAATTTTTTATGACCTTTAAGGGGATACCGTTTTCATCTCTTGGAAGTTTAATTTCTTGTTGAACAGCTTTAAATGAGGTCTCAAGCCGTTCCATCGTATTCGTAAGCAGGTCATCTGTACTGTTTTTGTTTAAAGAGATATGGGCAACGATTTGCCCCTCAGCCATATTAGGAAATATTTGAACTGGCACACTCCCCGAAGTTACGAGATGAGCGGATAGGGCTGCCATGGCAAGAAATATAGATAAAGTTGTATATCGCCAGATAAGTGCCTGATGAAGAACGCTCCTATACGTACCGTAAATAAATCGACGTAATGTCTTTTGAAATGCATGCCTAAGCAATGAAATGGGTTTTGTTAAAAAGGCAAGAAACTTAAAACCTTTAAGGGGATAGGCGAGATGGACGGGTAGGATGAAAAATGATTCGATAAGTGAAAAGCTTAGAACGACGACGATGATTACGGATATATCATAGAGAAAACTACCAATTATACTTTTAAAAAGTAAGCCAGGGGTGGCAGCTACGATGGTTGTAATCACCCCTAAGAAAACAGGTTTCCAAACATCTTTTATGCCGAGATATGCCGTTTTGGCGCTTACGCCAAGTTTAGACTGCTGATTATAAATGCTCTCACCAATGACAATGGCGTCATCGACTACAATGCCGAGGATCAAAAGAAAGGCAAACGTCGATATATGATTGAGGGAAACATCCAGTATCGGTAACAACCAAAAGGCGCCAGTAAAAGAAATCACGATGCCACCACAAACCCAAAACGCGAGGCTCACTCTTAGGAACAAAACCAATAGAATGAATACGAGCCCTAAACCCATTATGCCGTTATCCACCAACATTGATAATCTCTGCGCGATATCCTGACTGTCATCAAGCCACAGAGTGACCGTGATACCTTCAGGCAGTGTTGATTGTATTTCCTGAACCTTTGACTTTAGCTCTTGGATTGCGTTAAGCATGTCCTGGTTATCATCAATAAAAACCTCCAGGCCACTTGCGTTTTGACCATTAAATCGGCTGGAGAATTTTTCTTCCTTTCTGAGGGTACTTATTGCGGCGATCTCCCCAAGTAACAACTTTGCACCGTTTATTTTACTTATGAGAGGGATCGTTTCGAATTGTATAGGGGTGAAGGCGCGGTTATTGCCTCTAATCGTCAATTGGTTGCCGGCTTGCCCAATGGATCCAGCAGGAATGTCTATAGAGGATGCTCTTATTGTGTTTGCGATTTCAGAAAAGGTTAAACCTGTCCGCCTTAAATTTTCTGAGGATATTTCAATGACCAATTCTAAAGGGGGGGCAGAAAAAAGTTTGATATCACTGAGGGATGTTTCTCGTAATAATGTATTGCGTAGATTTTCACCAACCCGTGTCAGTATTTCTAGATTGGTATCACCATGAATTGCGATATCTATAATACGGTCTTTTTCATCAGTTTTAGAAATTCTGGGACGTTCACTTCCTGTGGGAAGTGAATTCAAGCTGTCTATTCTATTTTTAATTTCTGTAATTTTATCTTGCAGGTCGACATTAGAATAGAAGAATACGGATGTTGTCCCATTACCTTCTACGGCAAAGGAGTAGATGTTTTTAATGCCAGGTAAATCTTTGAGGGCATTTTCGATTGGGAGCGAAATGTTTTGTGCTATGGCCTGTGGTGCCGCACCGCGATAGTCGACGCTTATATCAACAGCGTTTAATTTGATGGTAGGGAAAATTTGGGTTTTAACATTAGGTAAAGAGATCAGGCCTCCTAGTATTATAAGTAACATAAGGAGGTTTGCTGATACGGGGTTAAGGGTGAACCAACGAATAATACTATTCATTGATTTGTCCTCTAATCTGGGGAGCACCTGATCCTTGATATTGGCCGCTTGCAAGATAGCGATCGCCTAACTGAACGTCCTTCTTTTCTAAATCTTTTATGGATAGCAGCATATCGGTCGCACCATTCGAATTGGTGCGAATTTTCATGCCCTCAATAAAAATTTCAGGTGGTTTTGTGATTATTCGAGTGCTGGGTGAGAGTAGTACTGTAACGTATATATAATCATTATGTTTTTTGATAATTTCAATATTTACTTTGGATACAAAATCTAGTTGATCTACAACCAGTATGCTATCATTCAGGTAGAGGGCGCTTCTTGGAATTTTATAAAGGTTTGTTATGTTTTTTGATGTAATTTCAGCCTTTAAAAATGTCCCCGAAAGCAAGGCTGTTGGCGAATTGGCATTAGGGTTAGGGTTTAATATCTCAGCGACTAATATGTATTGATTGGTTCCGGTTAAGAGTTCCTTTTCAAGCCTGAGAATTTTACCAAACCACTTTTTAACGGCCTGTCTTTGTGGGTCAGTAAAGGAGACTGTACCCTCTATGTTTCCGTCTTTGGAAACAGGGAGGTATTCCAACTGTTTCCTGCTAACAGGAAGTCTGATTTCAAATTTTTGGTCGGAAAAGATCTCTATAACAGAGGCGTTAGTTGAAACGAATTGGCCCGTTTCAGTCGAAACCTTTTTAATAACGCCATCAAAAGGAGCCTTATGAGTTGTTCGTGCCAAGTTTAGTTGAGCTTTCTTAAGTTCAGCGCGGGCGGCATCCAGCCTTGCTTGTGCTTCGCGCATTTGCGGTAGGCGCAAGGATAGGGGGGATGGTTTACCTTGCCCGTATTTTTTCCAATCTGTCTTGGCAAGCTTTGATTCGGCTTGTTCGCGAATAAGTTTTTGTTCCGCGGTGGCAACATCTGCCTGCGCTCTGGTTAGGGTCAATTTGTAATCGCGTTGATCAATTTGAAATAGAAAGTCGCCTTTTGAAAATCGATCTCCAGGTTTGAAATTGGCAGAAGTTTTGTTAATAATTCCAGCTACTTGTGTGATGATATTAATTTTGTGGTACGGCTTTACTACCCCTTGTGTTTGAATAGTAATGTTATCAATTTTTGACCTTATATCCGTTGTTGGAAGTAAGGGGGTAACTGGATTTGTGGTCTGGGTTATATGCTCCGTATTGTCGCTATCATCCACATTAAACATTACTCCAATAGTGATGCATAGTAGCAAAATTGGGATTGCAAACTGAAGTAGAGTCTTGGTTCTATTGGTTTGTCGTTCAGGCATCGTTATTCTCCTCCCGTCATTGAAGGGGCAGAGGCAAGAGGGGTTGTTCTCGAGAGGGGAATAGTTTGGCCACCCAAAGCCAGGTAGAGGGTTGCTCTTGTCTGCAATCGCTGTTTTTGAATATTAATGAGGCGAGACTTCGTAACAAAGAGCCTTTGCTGCGCTTGTAGTAAGTCTAGAGTGGAGATAAGACCATTAAAGTATTTTTCCTGGGATAATCTTTCGCTCTCGGCTGCATCTCTGGAGGCTTTAGAAAGTTGCAACTCCTGTCTGCCCAATAGAACGTCGCTGGTTAAGTTGTCTTCAACTTCTTGATAAGCCTTGAGAACAATTGCGATATAATCTGCAACCTGTTCATCTCTGACAGCTACTCGTTGTTGCACAATTGAGGCGCGTCGTCCGCCATCAAACACAGGTTGGATTATGCCGCCTGCAATAGAAGCTATAAGGCTAGAGGGATCAAAAATATCCTTTAGTTTTTTATTTCGATACGAGGTTGATTGAGTAAGAGATAAACTCGGAAGGCGGTTGGCTTCTGCTTCATTCACACGATAGTTAGCAGCAACAATTTTTTGTTCAGCGACAATTAAGTCTGGACGGTCTTTCAATAGGTTACTCGGGATACCTCTGTTGAATTCTCGATTTATAATAGGCATTTCTTTTTCTGTGAATATTTGTGCTGATGGGTAGCGACCAAGCAATATTTCTAGCTTTCTTGAAGCCTTGGTTCGCTGATCTGTCCGAGAAGTCAGTGTTGCAGTAGCGTTAGATAAATCAGTTTCAACTAGGCGAAGATCAAGGACGTTTGCAAGTCCCGCATTGTAGCGATTTGATGTTCTTTCTACGATTTGAGCGAGGTTTTGTTGCTGGTTTTTTGCAACGACTTCTTGTTGAGATAAGGCAATTAATTCAAACCACTGCTGGGCTACTCTTGTTGCTATGGAAAGTTTGGCATTTTTAAGATCGGTTTCTCTTTGATAGAGTTCGCTTTGTGATGCCGCAGAAGCAGAGCGAATTCGGCCCCAAACATCTATTTCCCAAGAGACCTTTGCTTCTAGTTGAAAGCTGTTGTCGTAGTTTTTTATGCGTTTACCATCCAAGTCTTTGGTCGAGCTTTTTGTTCTGCTCGCGTTGGATAAAAAGTCGAGACTTGGGAAAAAAGCGGCATCTTGGGCATCTAAGTCGGCTTTTTGCTGATCGAAGCGCGCTGTTGCCGCCATGATTTCGGGATTGTTCACAAGTGCTTCTGTTACAAAGCCGATAAGTTCAACCTTCTCAATTCCTGAAAACCATTGAAGTCCAGGTGTTCTATCTACCCGATCACCTGTTGATGCTGTCCAAGTATCACTTGTCCAGCCTTTAGGGGCTTTGGGGAGCTGTTGTGTGTGGTCTGTTAAGGGAGAAGAAATGACACAGGCGTTTAAGACCGTAGTCATAACAAAGACTGCGGTTGAAGTTTTAAGAAAGCGGTATTTACAGTTATTGAGCATAGATGCTTGATAACTGGTTTGTCTGACAGAAAACTGACAAAGCCTATTTAGGGGGGAGACCCGAATAGGCTTTGTCTTTAAAGTTACTCGATTAGTTACTTATCTAATTTTGACGTAACTGCCTGGTGCGGGTTCGATAGGTTTTAAAGCATCAGAACCTGGGGCTCGTGGGGGAACAAGTTTTCCGCTTTTTTTCTTTGCCCATTGCGCCCAATGTGACCACCAGGACCCTTGATGTTCGACCGCATTTTCGAGCCATTCATCTGGGTTTTCAGGGGTTTCTTTGTTAATCCAATGTGAATACTTACCAGCAGAAGGAGGATTGATGATTCCCGCGATGTGCCCTGAAGCAGCGAGAACGAATTCTTTCTGACCTGAAAAATGTTGCGTATTGGCGTAAGTGGATTTCCAAGGAGCAATATGATCTTCTTTTGCAGAAATCATAAAGGTCGGCACTTTGATGTTGCCTAGATCAATCGGAACACCATTGAGTTCGATGGCTCCTGGTTTTGCCAGTTTATTATCCAGGTACATGTTTCTTAGGTAGAAACTATGCATTTTCGCCGGCATTCTAGTGGTATCAGAATTCCAATATAGTAAATCAAAGGGGAAGGGTGTTTTTCCAAGCAGGTAATTATTTACAACAAACGACCAAATAAGGTCGTTGGATCGTAACATATTAAACGTCGTCCCCATTTCTGATCCATCAAGATAGCCTTGATCAGACATACGTTTTTCTAAACCGACCATTTGATCTTCATCAATGAAAACGCGGAGTTCTCCCGCTTCTTCAAAGTCCGTCATGGTGACAAAAAAGGTCCCGCTTTTAATACGGTTATCTTTTTTCTCTGCCATGTAAGCGAGGGTTGAGGCAAGAAGGGTCCCGCCAAGGCAATAGCCTATAGCATTAACCTCCTTGATCCCTGTTGCCTGTTCAACGGCATCAAGAGCGGCGAGGGGGCCATTAATCATATAATCTTCAAATGATTTCTCTGCGAGTTCGGCGTTTGGATTGATCCAGGATATCATGAAGACAGTAAAGCCCTGGGCTACCGCCCACTTCACAAACGAGTTCTTTTCCTTCAGGTCGAGAATATAAAATTTGTTAATCCAGGGAGGGATGATCATAAGGGGGCGCGTATGCACTTGTTTGGTCGTGGGTGCATATTGAATGAGTTGCATCAATTTATTTTGGTAGATTACTTCACCCGGAGAGGTCGCAATATTTTCCCCTAGGGTAAAGGCGTCTTCATCAGTCATTTTAATGCGACCTTTTTCAAGGTCTGCTATTAAATTTTCCAACCCTTGTAAAAGATTTTTACCACCAGATTCTGCCGTAGCCTTTAGAATCTGTGGGTTGGTCATCAAAAAGTTACTGGGAGATAAGGCATCTAGAAATTGCTTGGTATAAAAATCAACTTTCAGGGCATGACTTTCATCTAGCCCCTCAACCTCTTTGACGGATTTGTGGATAGAATCTGCGGTTAATAGATAGGATTGCTTTATAAAATTAAAGAATGGATTGTCTTCCCAGGCATCATCTTTAAATCGTCGATCTTTGCTTTTGGCGGGCGAAGACGATTCTCTATCTGGAACATTTTCTTGTGGAGAAAAAAATTTATGCGCAGATTCTTGCCAGAGATTACTATATCCCTGCCATAATTCAGTTTGTAGTTTGATCGCTTTGTCGGGATCAGCCCAAAAACGTTGTGACATTTCCCAAAATGCCTGGCCTATACGCATAGGATCCGGGTCTTTGTCTAGGCTTTGCTCGCTTTGTTTTTTAAGAAAGCTTTGTACCATTTCCTGAGATTTTTCAGAAATTGCGGCCATTGTTTCGGCAATTTCTGTGGGTTCAGGCATATTTATTCCCTCTGGGTGTTGATCGGCCATTCAGCCTTCCCTATGATCTGTTTGGTCTTTTTGTTGAATCGTATATCGCCTTGTTGCTCTTTCAATGTTATACACCCATTGTTACAGCTGGAAGCATAAAAGAACAACAAGTGAGGTCAATATCGTTCGCGTGTACATCAATTCAGTTGTAATCCTGATGTGCATGCCCCGATTTATTTGACGTTTACATGGGGGGAACGGTCTTAGTTATGGCCAAGGACAAACGTATGCCTGAGCAGAAAAAAAGTAGTTTGTATCGTATTGGGGGAAAAGGTCGGTTAGCGGGAGTGCTTGCACTACCTCTGCTTTTGGCCGCTTGTTCTTCTACACCCGACTGGGCAAACCCAGTCGCATGGTTTGATAGTGACGAACCCGAACAACCCACGCAGGTTACCAATGCAGAGAATGTTGTTCCTGCTGAAGGTTTTCCAAACCTTGCCAGTGTTCCTGGCGAATCTCCGCAAACGACACCTGGTGATTATAAAAATCAAGTTACCGAAGGCCTCGTTGCTGATCGGGATAACGCAGAGTACAGCAACCAGCCGTTGACCGCGCGGTCAACATTGGTACCTGCTGCACCACCGCCCTCTGTACCACAGGCGCCTTCTGTAACGACAACGGCATCACCACAAGTACCAGAAGCGCCATTGAGCACTGTTCCGTCTGTTCCTCAGTCTGTGAATTCTGTTTCTCAACAAGCACCGCAGCAAACAACGGTAATTTCGTCTCAAGGTGCGGTACTTCCGCCTGCCTTCCCAAATGGAGCGCCGACTTACGGTCAGCAACAATATAGTGGCCCAAGCTATAACACTCCAAGTTGGGGCTCGCCTTATGCACAACAACAGGGTTACGGACAACAGCAGGCCTATGGACAGCAAAACCCATACGGATCTCCCTATGGAACGCAAGCTTCAGGGCAGTTGGTCGCGGTTATCTATTTTGCCCATGGGTCTTCAAATCTGAATAACCAGGATATGCAGGTTGTCCGTGATGTTGCAGCTCTCTATGGCCAAAGAGGCGGAGCGATTACAGTTCTTGGGCATTCGAGCTCTCGTACAGAGTTAACCGATGCTCTTCGTCATCAACAGGTTAACTATGAAATATCCGGTAAACGTGCTGAGGCCGTAACCCGGGCGCTTCTTAATTCAGGCGTCCCCGGTGGTCAGGTCATTACCGATGCTCAATCTGATAGCAAACCTGTATTCCATGAATTTATGCCTACTGGTGAAGCTGGAAACCGTCGCGTAGAGATTTATGTAAATTAAGAGTAGGATTTCTAGGGTTTTCCCTTGGAAATTATGATGCAAAAAAGCACATAAAACATTGGTCACGGAGCTGGTATTCTGCTATCTGCTTCGTGGCCTTTTTTTTTGAGGCTGATCGACTGTGAAAAGAAAGCCGAAATATCAAAATTTCAACATAACTTTCTTGAAACAGATTGTATGAAACCATCACAATAGAGTTGAGAATGGACCAGGAATTTCACCGTATAAAACGTTTGCCGCCTTATGTATTTGCTGAAGTTAATGCATTAAAAGCAGCGGCGCGAGCGGCGAAAGAGGACATTATCGATTTTGGAATGGGTAACCCCGATCAGCCACCGCCCAAACACGTTATTGATAAGCTAACGGAAGTCGTTCAAAACCCGAGAGTACATGGCTACTCCACTTCCCGTGGTATTCCCGGCTTACGAAAAGCAATTTCAGCTTATTATGACCGTCGCTTTGGTGTTGATATCGACCCTGAAACAGAAACGATTGTTACACTTGGATCGAAAGAAGGCCTTGCAAACCTTGCTCAAGCGATAACAAGCCCTGGCGACATTATTTTGGCGCCGAACCCAAGCTACCCAATCCATGCCTTTGGTTTTATCATTGCCGGTGCAGCTATCCGTTCCATGCCCGTTGGGGAGCAAGGGGGCTCGCAGGGCAGTAGCATTATGGAACAGTTGAAAATAGCTGTTCGACATTCCGTTCCAAAGCCGCTGGCTATCATTCTCAATTACCCCTCAAATCCAACTGCAGAAGTCGTAGATCTCGATTTTTACGCAGAAATTGTTGATTTTTGCCGTAAGCATGAAATTTATATAATTTCTGATTTGGCCTATGCTGAGGTTTATTTCGGGGATACTCCTCCACCATCTATTCTACAGGTGCCTGGGGCCAAAGACATCGCTGTTGAATTCCTTTCAATGAGCAAAACCTATTCGATGGCAGGATGGCGCGTTGGGTTTTGTTCAGGTAATAAAAAACTCATCGCAGCACTTACCCGTGTGAAATCCTACGTTGATTACGGTGCCTTTACACCAATACAGGTTGCTGCCGTAGCCGCTTTGAACGGACCTCAAAATTGCATCGACGAAATGCGCGATAGATATCGCGGCAGACGTGATGTTCTGATAAAGGGTCTTGCATCTGCTGGTTGGGATATTCCAAGCCCTCCAGCGACAATGTTTGCCTGGGCTCCACTACCTAAAGAGTTCGCACATCTCGGATCGATGGAATTTTCCAAATTACTCCTAGAGCATGCTAATGTAGCTGTCGCTCCGGGTGTCGGCTTTGGAGAATATGGTGAAGGTTATGTCCGGCTTGGCTTGGTGGAAAATGAACAACGTACCCGTCAGGCTGTTAAAAATATTAAAGCTATGATGCAGAAAAAAGATAGTATCCTCGAACAGATAAGTAAGCGGAAATAAAACGTGAGTGAACCTCTTAAGATAGCAATCGCTGGGTTAGGTACTGTAGGTACTGGAACTGTAAAACTCATTCAGGAAAACCTTAAAGTTCTTTCTCAACGAACGGGACGTTCCATGTCCATTGTTGCGGTTTCAGCCCGCAGCAAAAAAAATCGTGATTTCGATATGAGCGATATGGTGTTTTATGACGACGCCGTTAAAATGGCGACTGAGTGTGACGCAGACGTTGTTATGGAACTAATTGGTGGTTCTGAAGGCATTGCCAAAGAGGTGGTTGAAGTTGCCATTGCAAAAGGCCGCCACGTTATTACGGCCAACAAGGCTTTGCTTGCGCATCATGGTACTGAGCTTGCTTTAAAGGCTGAAGAAGCTGGTGTTGCCCTTTGTTATGAAGCAGCAGTTGCAGGTGGCATACCGGTAATCAAGGGACTTCGCGAAGGTTTGTCTGCGAATTCATTTGATCTGGTTTATGGCATTCTAAACGGTACATGTAACTTCATTCTCACGAACATGCGTGAAACCGGAAGAGACTTTGAAGAGGTCCTTTTTGAAGCACAAGAGCTGGGATATGCCGAAGCTGATCCAAGTTTTGATGTCGATGGCGTGGATGCCGCGCATAAATTATCGCTTTTAAGCTCGGTTGCTTTTGGTACTGAAGTTGATTTTGATGCCGTTTACATCGAAGGCATCAGAAAAATCTCTGCGCAGGACATTATCAACGCGGATGAGCTCGGTTATCGTATCAAACTACTCGGTATTGCCCGGAAAACAGAGCATGGTATTGACCAACGTGTACACCCGTGCATGGTCGAAAAAGGCCAGCCAATAGCCTCTGTAGAGGGCGTTCTTAATGCTGTAGTGTGCAATGGTAATCACGTCGGAACTACTGTATTCGAAGGTGCTGGTGCCGGCGGCGGGCCAACTGCTTCGGCTGTTGTTGCGGATTTGGTTGATATCGCACGCGGTACTATACTTCCAACATTTGGCGTTCCAGCTTCTGGCCTCGAAAAGCCACTGGCACAGCCGGTTGAGAAGCGTGAAGGTTCTTATTATTTAAGACTGAATGTTGAAGACCGTCCTGGTGTGATCGCTGATATATCCAATATTCTTAAGGATGAAAATATTTCAGTAAAATCACTCTTGCAACACGAATCAAATCCTGGAAAAGCGGTTCCTCTTGTCATAACGACCCAGGCAACTGTAGAAACTGCAATGACCAGATCACTTGAAAAAATATCGCAGCTCGACTGTGTACTTGAAACTCCAAATATGATCCGGATTGTCTCTCTTTAAGAGAGCGTCTGAAAGTTATAAACTGTTCAACATTGAACAATATCAAAGTCAGAGGACAAAGATATGGAACGCAACCTGGCCCTAGAGACCGTACGTGTCACTGAAGCTGCTGCGCTGGCTTCTTCCCGTTTAATGGGGCGCGGAGATGAAAAAGCTGCTGATCAGGCTGCTGTAAATGCTATGCGTGATGCCTTAAATGGCATGGCCATTGATGGCACTGTTGTTATTGGTGAAGGCGAGCGTGACGAAGCGCCGATGCTTTATATTGGTGAAAAAGTTGGCTTAGGTGGTCCGGGCATTGATATCGCCCTTGATCCTCTTGAAGGGACTACTTTGACAGCCAAGGGCGGTCCTAATGCGATGTGTGTTATTGCCATGGCTGAATCTGGTAACTTCCTGAACGCTCCTGACACCTATATGGACAAAATTGCCGTTGGTGGTGGTTTACCCGAAGGTGTGGTTGATCTTGATGAAACAGTTTTCAACAATCTGAGTAACCTTGCCAAAGCTAAAAAGACTGACGTAAGTGATCTTGTGGTTTGCATCATGGATCGTCCACGCCACGAAGAAAAAATTATTCAAGTGCGTGAATGTGGTGCGCGTATTGTCCTCATCGGTGATGGCGATGTAGCTGGTGCACTGGCAACCAGCAGCTTTGACAGCGGCATTGACATTTATATGGGGGCTGGTGGTGCCCCTGAGGGCGTACTGGCTGCTGCAGCACTGCGTTGTACTGGCGGACAATTCCAGGGTCGTCTACTATTTAGAAACGATGATGAAGTTGCCCGCGCTAAGCGCTGGGGAATTGAAGACTTGGATCGCAAATACGAAATCAATGAGCTTGCCAAAGGCGATGTGATGTTTGTAGCTACAGGTGTAACAGATGGTAGCCTTCTAAAAGGCGTGCGTCGTTATAAAGGTGGTGCAACGACACAATCAATCGTTATGCGGTCTAAAACCGGGACTTCTCGTGTTGTCGATGCGACCCATAACTTCTACCGCAAAACGTGGTACGACAATTTGGGTGTTTAGTATCCCAAACTCAATTAATTGTGACAGAGGCGCCTATAAGGCGCCTCTTGTTTTTTGGGGGTAGAGCAGTAGGCTGTTCTCAAAGATGCTTTGATAAAGTGGTGATGCAAATATGTCCGACAACAATCGTGATATTTTCCTTGGTGTTGAGAGTTCCGTTACAGGTAAGCGATGGGAAGAACGACTTAAGGATCAAAGGACAGCACTGGCTTTAAGCCAACGATTGGGGCTTCCTGAGATTATTGGACGACTGCTTGCTGCACGTGGTGTCGGCTTTGAAAATGCAGAAGCTTATTTAAAACCGACCCTTCGAGACTGGCTACCAAACCCTTCTGACTTAAAAGGTATGGACGATACAATTGCACGCATTCTTGTTGCTATTAACAAGGGAGAAAAGATTGCTGTGTTTGGGGATTATGATGTTGATGGAGCAACTTCTAGCGCTTTATTAATACGTTACTTTAAAAGTATTGGCTTTAATCTATATGTCCATATTCCCGACCGTGTAAGCGAAGGTTACGGACCCAACCTTCCTGCTTTACTTAAGTTACAAAAAGAAGGCTGTTCTCTGGTAATTACTGTTGATTGTGGTACTTCAGCCTTTGAAGCTCTCGAAGGAGCGAGAGATGCCAATTTAGATGTGTTGGTGATAGATCACCATGAAGCAGAAGCAAATCTTCCTCCTGCTGTTGCCGTGGTGAACCCAAATAGGCAAGACGAAACCCGTGAGTTTTCATCTCTTGCTGCCGTTGGTGTTGTTTTCCTTGTTCTTGTCGCTTTAAACAGATGCCTACGTGACGCTCAATGGTTTTCCAAAAAAGGAATGCCTGAGCCTAATTTGATGAATTTGTTAGATCTAGTGGCTCTTGGTACCGTGTGCGACGTTGTGCCTCTTGCTGGCTTGAATAGAGCTTATGTAAGTCAGGGTGTTAAAATCCTCGCTAAAAGACAAAATCCTGGCATTGTTGCCTTGTCAGATGTCGCCAAACTTTCTGAACGTCCAGATAGCGGCCACCTCGGTTATACGTTGGGGCCTAGGGTCAATGCAGGAGGGCGTGTCGGGCAATCGTGGCTGGGGGCAAAACTTCTTTCTACTGATAACACAGAAGAAGCTGAGAGCATTGCCAAACAGCTTGAAGAATACAATACGGACCGTAAGAACATTGAAGGCGAAGTCCTCGACCAAGCCCTGGGTGCCGTAGGAGATGAGAGTTTATTAAGCGGCTGTGTTCTTGTGGCTGGAGACGGCTGGCATCCAGGTGTTATTGGCATTGTCGCCAGCAGATTGAAAGATCGCTACAACTTACCCTCTTTTGTCATTGCTTTCGATGAAAATGGTGTAGGGAAAGGATCAGGCCGCTCTGTGCCAGGGGTTGATCTCGGAGCTGCGATCATTGCCGCGCGTCAAGCAGGCATATTGGAAAATGGCGGCGGGCATTCGATGGCAGCTGGCCTGACCGTTCGAAAAGAGCGTTACAATGAACTTTGTGCTTTTCTTCACGAACGTCTTTTTGTTGCAATGGATCAAGCCTCTTTCGTGCCAGGACTTGGTATTGATGGCGCGCTTCAACCCGGAAGCGCAACTGGTGAGCTGATTGATCTTTTGGAATCCTGTGGGCCCTTTGGCATGGGAAACCCTCAGCCGCGGTTTGTTCTGCCATCGGTGCGCGTATTGAGGCCTGGAATAGTCGGTGAAAATCATGTTCGATGTATTCTGAGCGGTTCTGATGGCCGCACGATTAAGGGGATTTCCTTTAGGTCTCTCGATAGTGAGCTGGGACAGGTTTTACTAAATACGGGCGGCTTGCCGTTACATATTTGCGGGAAGTTAAAAAAAGATACCTGGTCTGGGCCCGACGGTGTTCAAATGATAATTGAAGACGCGGCAATAATTAATCGCTAGGGTATTTGTATGAGCTACTCGTTCGAATATATAAAGATGAGATTTTTAGGCAGATTTTTTTCTGCCTTTTTTATGTTGTCTATTATTTCAGTTGTTATTTTCAATAATTCCCAAGTTTTTGCTCAAGATAAACTTAATGTGGATCTGGAGCTTGTTCTTGCTGTTGATGCATCAACCAGTGTCTCCGCGCAGGAATTTGATCTTCAGATGCGGGGAATAGCGCAAGCTTTTCGGGAACCTCAGGTCATACAGGCAATTGCGGTATCAGGTGATAGAGGCGTCGCGGTTGCTGTTATTCAATGGGCGAATAATCTGCTTCAAAAAGTTGCTGTGGATTGGCACCTGATTACAGATGAAAAAAGTGCGTTGGCCTTTGCTGATCTTGTCGATGAAACGCCGCGATTTATATTTGGCGGCGGGACTTCGATTGGGGGCGCCATTACCTATTCAACAAGACAAATGGAAGTAAATAACTATATTGGTGCGCGGAAAGTTATTGATATTTCTGGCGATGGGCGCTCAAATCAGGGCGCGCCTCCTGAATTGGTCCGTAATCAATCGACGGCTCAGGGAATTGTTATTAATGGCCTTACAATCGTAAATGAAGATCCTTTTATCGATCGGTATTATGAGAAGTTTGTTATCGGGGGAACCGGGGCTTTCGTACAAACCGCGACAACCTACGAAGATTTTGGTATTGCGATGATGGAGAAGTTGGTCAAAGAAATTGGGGGTGTTCCGGTGGCCCAAAAAGACTCTATTTTGAACCTTGCGAGCACCGAGAATTAAAAAAACATGTAGAATCGAAATTCAAGGCTTGCAATGGGTCAGCTAAATAGGTAAATCCTTGCTCACCGATAGATGACCCCTTCGTCTAGAGGCCTAGGACACCGCCCTTTCACGGCGGCAACACGGGTTCGAATCCCGTAGGGGTCGCCATCGTTTCAAAGCCGCTTTTCAGCGGCTTTTTTGATTCCTGACGTTCCTAAAGCACTATTCTTGTAAGTCGTAAGCTTTAGGTATGAAATTTATGGATTATGAAGAGGTAGGGTGAAACTGAAGGTTGACCCTTCGCCCTGTGTACTTTCCACTTGGATTTGCCCCCCCTGCCTTTCAACTAAATCTTTACAGAGGGGGAGGCCAAGACCAGTCCCGGTTTCGCCACCTGTGCCCGTGGTCGATGTCTTTTGGTCGACACGAAATAAACGTTCTCCTTTGTCGGCAGGGATGCCAACTCCAGTGTCGGAAATCTCTACCTCTGCCCATTTGTCGTGACGTCGGACACTGATGGTAACCTTACCCTTAACAGGGGTGAATTTAATGGCATTGTTAATAAGGTTACGGACTACGGCGCTCACCATGTGCTTATCTGCGAATACGTCAACGGCTGGTTCTCCGTATCCAGATAATTGAATCTCTTTTTTTTCGGCGATCGGTGTAAATAACTCTAAATTCGTGTCGATGATTTCCTGAAGATCTACAAAACCGGGGTTAAACTCCATATGTCCCATTTGCAAGCGCGACCACTCAAGTAAGTTTTCCAGTAACCGGAACACAGACTCAGCAGATTTGTATACAGCACTTCCATATTCGACCATCTTTGTGCGATCAAGGTCTCGGTCCTTATCTGATAACAGGCTGGCATAGCCAAGCAGAGCATTAAATGGTCCCTTCAAGTCGTGAGCAATAATCGAAAAGAATTTATCCTTTTGTGCATTCAGTTCTTCTAATTCAGCGTGCGCAGTCAATAAGTTCTCAGCTACGATGGCTAGATCTTTCGACTTTGCTTCCAGCTCTGACGTTCTTTCGGCTACTCTTTCCTCTAGCTCTTCATTGGCCTCCTTTAGGGCACGTTCTGCTTCAGTTCGTCGGGACAGATGTTGTTCTGCAGCGGTTAAATAGCTGTTGGCACTTTTTGTTAACATGCCGAATTCATCTTTTTCGTGGTGCTTTGGCAAGGATAGCCGCTTTTGAGTTGGTTTTTCTGGATTAATTTCCGACAGACTATTGCTCAATTTAGTTAGTGGCTTTGTAACTGTGTAATAAAAGAAGAACAGGATAAACAGGGCAAATATACCAGTTCGAAAAATACCAAAGAGGAGAACATTAATCGATCTGTCTATAAAAGCACTGGCCACCAGGTAGGGTTCAGCAACAACGGTCAGAACCCCGACTTTGTCTACGGGGTTATCTGGCATGAACAGAGATACTTCATGTATTTGTTGATTTCCGAATAACAAACTTGAAAGCCAATGATAGGGGCCAGTTTGAAGGGGACGTTCCATGAACACCAGATCATCCGAGGTTTGGTTGTTTCCCAAATCACCAACAATCCTTACTTTAAATATCGGCGTGTATTCGAATAGACCGCTTCCCACTTGTTTGGCCAGTTCTGGATCAAGGTGAAATGCAGCTTCGGCCGCGGGCTGTTTTATTGTGCTTACGACTTGGAGGATGGTATCGGGTAGCGCGCTGGTTTGTTTCAGGTAATCGACGTAGATTTGGGACAGGCTGAACAATAGGCCCAGTCCAAAGGCCAACAATACGACAAACTGAGTCTGTTTATAGGCAATCCGATCCCTAAGCGGGAGGCCTACATCGTCTTTTTTCGACAAGTGTCCGGCCTCTGGTTATCTGTACTTTGAATGGATAGCATCATAAGTTCCATCCGCTTGGATGGCAGCCAGTCCTTCATTGAATTTTTGAGTAATTTGTTCGGCGTTTGGCCATTTCTTACTGATACAAAGATAGAGGCTTTTCTCCCGAACTTTGAGAAAGCGAATTTTATTTGAAATACCCAGTTGCATAGCACGAAACCCTGACCCCTCTCGAGTTAGCAAAATGTAATCAACGACGCCTTTCAATAAATCTCTAAAGGCCAATTCCTCAGATCTATATTCAACGACATTGGCTCCCCCCTCGGTTAATAACTTACCTTGTACCCAACCAAGAATAGCACCAACCCGAATACCCTTTGCACCCTCAAAGCTGGATGGTTCATATCCTTTGTGGTCTTTACGGACAAAATAGCCGTCTGTTGATCTACTTATGGGAGTTGAAAAGAAAAAAGTTTGTGCACGTTTGTCATTATAGTTACAGGAAAGTATGCCAGTGAAATTTCCCTGCCTCGTCATCTCCAGAGCGCGTTTCCATGGGAAAAATTTGAATTCTGAAGAAAAACCAACCCGCTCAAAAGCGGCCTCAGTGACCTCAACATCAAATCCGCGTAATCCACCCTCTGGGTTTGCAAATTCATAAGGAGGATAATCTGTAGCAGAAATGACAACAGATTCTGCCCATAAGGTTTTAGAGGAGAAGAAGAGAAGACCAAACGTGAAGAAGATTGTAAAAAAACTATTGAGTAGTTGTCTCATGTTTTTATCTCCGTGGTGTGTAAATTCTATAACCGTTTTTAACGGTATTTATCGTGGATAGCATCGTAGGTACCGTCAGCCCTCACTTGAGCAAGACTGTGGTTAAACTGAGATAAGATTTCTCTGGCACGATCCCACTTTTTACTGAAACACAGGTGATAATTCTTTGAATAAAGCGGGTAATGCTTCAATTTGTGGCTAAGATCATTTTGCTTAGCGATAAATATATTTGCTTCTAACGTCCCGAAGAATACATCGACACGTTGAGCCATAAGAATATTGAGAGCAATTTTATCAGTACGTGCTGTTGTGTGATTAATGCCGCGCTCTTCAAGTTCTTTCTGAGAAGAGTAACCAAGAACTGCTGTGATATTATGGCCCCGAAACTCTTCTACGGAGTTAAATAAGGGGCCAGAGTAATCTTCACGTACGAAATAACCATGAGTACCGACACTTATGGGATCTGAAAGATAGAGTCTCTCATCACGCTCCTTATTATACCCACAACTCAAAAGAGCGTTTTCTTGGCCAGTTATAACAGTCTCAAGCGCTCGTGCCCAAGGTGAAAACACTATTTGGGTATTTACCCCAATACGCCGAAAAACCTCTTCGACCACTTCAACGTCACAACCCTTTAAGCCATCCACAGGAGTTTCGAACTCATAAGGGGGGAAGTGCACTGCCATTATTTTTAGTGTTTTTTCTCCTGCTCTGACTGAGAGAGATATAAAGCATGTAATAGCGACAATTATTGCCTTTAAACATACTTTACCGGTAAGACTTTTCATATTCTGTCTCCGGCGAGCTTAAGCTGAGAGAAGTTTCTGGTGAAGGGTGGCTTAAACCTTCAAGATCCGTTTTATATATAGCATCTAACTATTAACTCAGTGTTAGTAAAATTGGAATTTACACCTATTAATGTTAGTTTCAATAGGTTCCTCGTCTCTAGGGTGGTCTGTTTTCGTAGTCCATTCCCGGCAATTGGTTTAATTGATGAATTAACTATGCGCGATTCGAGAAATTTCCATAAATTGATATTTTTAAAGCGCATGATAAAAATAAATTTCTCTCTTAGGTCTCTGATTTTAAAGTAAGAATCGAGAAAAATAATATATTTGGTCTAAAAATCAAAAAAAATCATATTTGTTGATAAAAGGGGCTTGCATTGGGTCAGCTAAATGGGTAATTACTTGCTCACCGATAGATGACCCCTTCGTCTAGAGGCCTAGGACACCGCCCTTTCACGGCGGCAACACGGGTTCGAATCCCGTAGGGGTCGCCATCGTTTCAAAAGCCGCTTTTCAGCGGCTTTTTTGGTTTTTGGATATCGCTACAATCTACAGAGCCTTCTTCTTAGTTTCCTTAGCCAACACCTTCATTATACACTTGTAAAAGGCCTTAACCTTTGGGCTATCGGTCAGCTCTTTTTTACAAACAAGATAGCTATCGCCACTGTGACAGCTATGGTCGCCAAATGGCCTGACAAGTGTTTCGTTTGGGGGTGCCAGTTGGTGATGGCAACGCCACGGTCCTTACCGGCGGCGCCTACTGCATGGAGATAATTATCCAAAGGTTAAGGGCCTGGACTGGTCTTTGACGAATACCTGCCAGCCTCTGGATATTGATCAGCCTCTGAATATTGAATTGTCGAGGGGAACCTATTACGTGTCACTTGGGTTCAAGGTCGATCACAGGTCGTTATCATTCGCTGTTACAGAAGTCTTCACTTTAGCCAGCTTTTTTTTTAGGCTTTTCCTATTGCTGCGTTTATAGACTATGTAATTAATTTGGTTTTACAGCCGATTTCAACAGGCATATATCGAAAATCACTACGGGTAATACATTGCCCGCGTGGGGGGCGGGCAATGGACTCACGTCTTCAATTATTTAAAACCCTAGAGAGTCGGCGGAAGTGTGCAAAAGGTGCCCGTGCACTTGAGCAATGAGGGGGACGGGATGCGTGAACATTCGATTTGCCTCAATAAAATCGTCATAGGTATCAATCTCAACCCAATCCAGTCCCGTGATGTCAACCGCATGAAATGCTACATCAAGAGTCATAAGGCGTTCGTAAGCGGCTTCATAATAGTCCTGGTGATGGGTCTCTCGGGTCATCATTGCACCAAGTTCAGCGAACAACAGCGTTGCCGTTGAGGCGCTTATTTTCTCTATCCCTATGGATTCACCCACCGCAATATTGGGATCGACAGTTTTACTGGCTTTAAGAATGCGCCAGTCTTTGTCGACAACGACCTTTATCTCTTCAGCCTCAAGCTTGATATTCCGGTCTATGCAAAGCGCAGTGTCTGCGGTGTCGGCTATTAAACGGCTCAGAATGTCGGGGGTAAACACCACATCGGCATCAAATTTTATGAACCCGGCTCCTTCGTTAGCGGCCCGTGTCAGCAGCAATGAAAACCCGGTGTTGGTATCCTCATATCTGTCATTCAGGATGTAAGTAACATGGAGACCGGGGAATCTTGCCCTTACGAATTCCTTGATTTGACTATCAAGATATCCAAGTACAATTACGAATTCGGATATGCCGCAGGCCATAATATTGGTAATCATCCGTTCAAGGATCGGAACACCTGCTACCTTGAGCAGGCTTTTGGGGCAATTGTCTGTCAGCGGTCGAATACGTGATCCAACGCCAGCGGCGAGAATGATGGCCTTGGCAGGTTGCAGTTTGGTGTTAATTTGCATGTGATTAATTCCACTAAATCGGGCGTTCTGCCCCTTGTTATTTTTTGACGGGAGATTTGGCGTTTTCGCCAATTTGGGACCCTTGCTGGACCGCGCGGAACACACCATAAAACAACTGGCTGACCGCAAAGATCCACAACATCGGTGTCAGTGCGTTTAGCACCAGCGCTGCGCTAAGCATGAAGATAAAGACACCTTCGTCGAACCCAAGAATTTTGGATTGCTCACGAAATAGCCAAAGGGCATTGGCGCGGAACCCAAATCCAAGCCCGGCAACGGCTGGAGTTTCTTTTAATTGCGCCATTTTAGTCTGATAAGAAGAATCACGGGTCATTTCGATCTCGATTGCCACATACTTCACATAGCCACGCAGGCCGTAGAAGGCGACACCGATAAAGGCCAGAATAAGTGGTTCCACTCTTAAGGTTTGCGCGTAAGCCGCGTACCCTATCGCCCCGAACCAGAGAATAACCTGGACTTGATCGGTCAACCGGTCGAAATAACTGCCGATGGCAGAGGAGACCTGCCGATAGCGCGCCATTTGCCCATCCATGCAATCCAGCACATGGCTGAGATGGATGAGGACCGCAGCGATTATGTAATTAGCCTGGCCTCCGATCACAATGCAGATAGCAGCTAAAACAGCCACAAGAAATGATGCCAGAGTGATGCGATTAGGGGTAATCCAGGCGCGTTCGACCGCAATGTAATTAGCTGCGATTGCGAGCGGAGCTGTCACGAACGACGACCACCATTCATCATCTTTGGTTTTGGTTGCCCATAATTTTTCCAATTTACTGGTCACGACGCAATAGGCTCCAAATCCAGATAGTTGTGTGTAGCTGGCTTTAGCATCGAATTGGTTTCCCTGATCGGAATGACTGTCGCGTTTCCATCAATCATCAAATCTATTAAGGCTTTCTGCAGCGCTTGGAGGAAAAACACGATGTCCAGGTCTGTGATCTCTCCAATATTACCGACCTGAAAGACCTTACCCTTAAAACAGCCTTTGCCTGCGTAAATGATGATCGCGCTTTCGCGCAGCCTGCTCTGCAGTGTCGCCACATCAATCAAACCCGGAACGCGAACGGTAGTCAGGGCCGAACACATGTCTTGTTCATCGATCAGGAATTCGAGGTTCAGTTTGCGCATTCCTTTGCGCAAGTCGTGAGCACGCCGTCGGATCGTGGCGTGTCGGTTTACGACGCCTTCTGTCAATATGTTTGTAAGTGCCTGTTCTAAAGCGAAAAACAAAGGTACAGCAGGCGTGTTGGGTGTCTGAGATCGGGATGTTAGAAACTCATAGAAGGTTGCCAGATTCAGATAAGTCGACTTAGCTTTGTGGAATTTTAGTTTCTGGAATTGCTTTTCGCGTCCGATAACAAAGGACAAACCGGGATAAGACCCTATAGCTTTTGAGCTGGAACTGGAACAGAACGCGATGTTGCAGCTTTCCATGTCTACGGGTTCGGCACCAATACTGCTGACGCCATCGACGATAAAAAGCGCACCGTGGGTTTTAGCCAATGCACCAGTCTGTTCCAACTGATTAAGCATGCCTGAGCACGTTTCATGGTGGACCATGGCAATCACGTCAATCTTATGCTTGATCAGATAGGTTTCGATAATTTGCAGATCAAATGGCTGTCCCCAGGGCACTTCAATTAAATGGGTGTCGGGGTTGTGTATCAGAGACGTCTTGTGCAGACGGTCTCCAAATTCTCCATTGGATAAGATCAAGACATTGCCGGTGCCGACAACAGAAGACAGCATTGCTTCATTCGCGGCAGTTCCTGAACCGGTGATTACAACGGCACGGAATTCGTTACGTTTCTTTATTTGGAACAGGGATAGTATTTTTTGTTCAATACTGACAAGCAAGGCGTCAAAATCGGGTTCGCGATGGCAGATGTCGGGTTTCGAGATGGCCATGCGCAGGTTCGTGGCCACATTTACGGGGCCGGGTGTGAATAGATGATATTTTTTCAAAGCTACGTGTCCTCATGCACACGCAGCTTTGACGGCTGCGCGAACTTGGTTGTTTCGCGTCCCTAAGTATCGCTTCACAAGAAGTGAGCGGCTTAATCGAGGGCACGTTTATCGACTAAGAAAACAGCGCGAGTTCGTCGCTGCAAAGTATCGGCTCGTCTACAAAGTGTTTAGTTTACAAAAAGGAAATGGTAGTAAATATTCTTATTTACACATGCTGATCGGCAAGATTGCCTAAGACTAGTGTGTAGTAACCACAGGGTAATAATCCCTATAGGCCTCATTCGATTGTCATCGAATTTATGCACAGAGCTATATCTCTGAGAACGTTCTCTAACGTTCAATTTTACTGGATTCTACGCACCAAAATAGGTAAGGAACTTGTCCTTATTTGGCGACTTAGTCTTTCAGGTTGGGTAGAAAACACGACGCTACTGGGTGCTTTCCGTAGGTCGCTTGCTTGTTACATATAGGAAAGTCACAATGTAAGCAAGACAATTGCTAAAACGAAGGAAAATTGGTGAAAGACATTGAAGCGATCCAACTTGAAATAGTAAAACTGAGTTGTCCATGATTCGGCGACTTATATTCATTAATATTGGAGCCAGTGAGGGACGAAAGATTAGCAAGCTAGTTCTTTCAGAACATCATCTCAGCGGGCAATCTCACCAAATAGCTCAGAAATCTGGTTTGAATTTAGGCCATCAGGGGAACAATCGTTTCAAAGCCGCTTCTCAGGGTTTTATTTGATTCTTGGGTGTCGTTACAATTTACAGTGCTTTCTTCTTAGTTTCCTTACCCAACTCCTTCATTATCCATTTATAAAAGACTTTAACCTTCGGGCTATCGGCCAATTCTTTTTTACAGACAAGATACCAATCACCACTGTGACAGCTATGGTCGCCGAATGGTCTGACAAGGGCCTCATTCGTGTCTCTTGGTGTTGCAAAGGGACTATTGGTCATAGCAACACCGCGCCCCTTACTGGCGGCCTCTAATGCAAGGAGGTAATTATCAAAGGTAAGGGCCTGGTCTGGTGCCCAGTCCTCGATCCCCACTTCTTTAAACCACATCGTCCAATCTCGATTATGGTTGAATAGTTGAAGGATGTGGTGATTTAAAAGGTCCTTAGGCTCCTTAAGAGGAGGATTTCCCGTAATTATGTCCTTATGGCACATAGGCGAAAGGCGAGCTTCAGCAAGATGTTGATAGACTAGATCGGGATCTTTTTTCGTTGCCCAAATAATACCGACATCTGTCCCGCTCTTATCAAAATCCCAATCGAGGTAAGAAGTGTTAAGTTGAGCCTGAATACCATTACTCGCCTGGAAGAAGTCGTGGATGCGCGGTAAGAGCCAATACATGGCGACTGTTATATATACCTGAACAATCAGTGTTTTGGGACGTTCCCTGGATTGAAGTAAGCGGGCACCATCCGCAATTCGATCAAAACAATCGGTTAATATAGGCAGATATAATAACCCTGATTCGGTCAGAACAACATTTCGTCCTGCACGCGTAAAAAGCTTAACGCCGAGTTGCTCTTCTAAGTTTCGGATATGATGGCTAATGGCGGAATGCGTTATATTGAGCTCTTCAGAGGCCATGCGAAAGTTGAGAAGCCGTGCTGCTGATTCGAATGCACGTAGCGCATTTAAATTTGGGAGTTGCCTTTTCTTTAGCACGTAAATAAATCCTCAAGTTTGCGAGTATCGTTTTTGGGTTATATCTAATATTTCAATGCTTAATATACAGGTTTAAAATTTAAATGGTGAGTAAATGTGACCAATAGATGAAAAAGCATCAATTGTTCAAAATTTCATAATTCTCCACAATCAATTAAAGGTTTTTCTGGAGAGTTAAGACATGAGTGAAGCAGTTACACAGAACCGTCGACGTGGTGGACGCGTTGCAAGGCAGGCGATAAGATCTGCTCCTTTAACCGAAGAGACAAGAGCCGTCCGCCCGGGTCTCGAAAGCGGAAATTTCAAGGTTCTGAGTGACCTGCAGGTAAAACGTATTCATACCGCAGTACTTGATGTTCTTGAAAATATAGGTCTAGCAGACGCAATTCCCAGCTGTATTGAAGTGATTACAGCAGCAGGCGGTATCTTGAAGGATAATGGTCGACTGACTTTCCCACGTGCTCTTGTTGAAGACATGTTGGTGAAGGTAAATCGAAACGTCGTGCTTTATGGCCAAGATCCAAAACACGATATGGAACTTACGGGCAGTAAAACATATTTTGGGACTGCGGGTGCTGCGGTTCACATGGTTGACGCGCAAACAGGGGATTATCGAGAATCCACAACACAGGATCTCTATGATATAGCCCGTCAGGTTGATAAGCTGGATAACGTCCATTTCTTCCAGCGTTCTGTGGTATGCCGTGATCTACCGGATCCTTTCGATATGGACTTTCACACCTGCTATGCTGCGGTCTCGGGGACGACTAAACACGTTGGCTCAAGTTGGGTAGAACCACACCATGTCGAAAAATCATTGGAAATGCTTCACATGATTGCGGGTGGCGAGAAAAAATGGCGGGAACGGCCCTTCGTTAGCATGTCGAATTGTTTCGTGGTACCGCCGTTAAAGTTTGCCGAAGACGCCTGTAAGTGTCTGGAAGCATCCGTGCGCGGCGGGATGCCAGTTCTGCTATTGGCCGCAGGTCAGGCCGGGGCAACATCTCCCGCTTCACTGGCCGGGGCGGTGGTACAAGAAACGGCAGAGGTTCTTGCGGGGCTTTGTTATGTAAACGCTATCCAACCCGGTGCCCCTGCAATTTTTGGTACCTGGCCTTTTGTGTCTGATCTACGTACGGGAGCAATGAGTGGGGGCAGTGGTGAGCAGGCTCTGTTGGTCGCTGCTTGTGCTCAAATGGGGCGATTTTACGATCTGCCCACAGGTGTACCGAGCGGGATGTGTGATTCAAAAGTCCCAGATTATCAAGCAGGTGCTGAAAAAGGCTATAACCATGCGCTAACGGGAAATTCAGGAACTAATCTCGTCTATGAATCAGCGGGAATGCATGCCAGTTTACTTGGTTTTTGTATGGAGAGCTTGGTTCTCGACAATGATACCATTGGATCTGTCTTGAGGACGGTCAGAGGCATAGAAGTAAACGAAGATACTCTATCTCTCGAGGCAATTCGAGGCGTTTGTGAAGAGGGGCCTGGACATTATCTGGGATCAGATCAAACTCTGTCAGTTATGCAATCAGAGTATTTCTACCCAGACACTGGTGAAAGAAGCAGCCCGAATCAATGGGATGAAAAAGGCAAGCCAACCGCCCTGTCTATTGCAGCTGAAATTGTAAAAGATACCATGGCTAACCATCACCCTCGACATATCAGCGAAGAGATGGACCGGGAAATTCGCCAAAAGTTTGATATCAAGCTTCCCCGAGGGTTGATGACCCAAAGTGTTAATAATTAAGCACTGATGACAACAAAATAGTAGAGTTGAACAGGATAAAAATAATGAAAAGTCATGCAAGAATTGTTGTTATCGGTGGCGGTGCTGTTGGCTGTAGTACCGCTTACCATCTCGCAAAAATGGGATGTACAGATGTTATCTTGTTGGAAATGGACGAGCTAACATCGGGCTCCACCTGGCATGCGGCGGGTAACTGCCCGACCTATTCCAGCAGCGTCAATATCATGAAGATGCAAAAATACGGCGTAGAACTGTATGGAGACCTGGCAGAACAAGTCGACTATCCGATGAACTACACGCGAACAGGGTCAATCAGGTTGGCACAATCTGATGAACGTATGTTCGAATTTGAGCACGTCAAAGCGATGGCAAAGGCTCAAGGTCTTGATTATGAAATCATGACCCCGAATGAAATGAAGGACATTTACCCCTTCCTTGAAACGCACAAACTAGAAGGCGGTCTCTGGGATCCGTTGGATGGTGATATTGACCCAAGCCAGCTTACCCAGGCCTATGCCAAAGGCGCTCGTGATCTTGGTGTGAAGATCCTTCGCTTCAACCGCGTTACCGCGATTGAACAGACCCCAAATGGTGAATGGCGTGTTGATTGTGAAAAAGGCTCCATTACCTGTGAGAAGGTTATTAATGCTGGTGGGTACCGCGGTGGCGAGATCGCAGCAATGGTGGGGCAGTATATTCCGATCGTTTCTCTCTCTCACCAATATTTGGTGACAGATGCGATCCCTGAACTCGAAGCCTTGGACAAAAAATTACCGCTGCTGAGAGACCCGGATGATAGTTATTACCTGCGTCAGGAACGGGATGGACTCATTCTTGGGCCTTATGAATGGAAAGCGACGCCACATTGGCTCGATGGTTTGCCAGAGAACTTTGCCTCCCAGTTGTGGAACGATGATCTTGAGCGGATCGAATGGTATATAGAGCAGGCCATGGCACGGGTGCCTATCTTGGAAAAAGGTGGGGTCGCGCGTGTTATCAACGGGCCTATTCCTTATACTCCCGATGGCCTTCCTTATATTGGTCCTGCGTACGGCCTGGATAATTTCTACCACTGTTGTGGTTTTAGTTTCGGTATTACCCAATCGGGTGGAGCTGGTAAAATTATCGCAGAACAGGTTCTCGAGGGTGAATCTGAGTGGGATATGTGGATGTTTGATCCGCGCCGTTATACCGATTATGGAACACAAAAATACGTAGTCGATAAAGCAATTGAAGTTTATCAGAACGAATATGCAATTCCGTTCCCACACGAAGAGCGTCCAGCAGGCCGCCCCGCAAAGATGACCCCAGTCTATGACAAACTAAAACAAAAAGGTGCCTTTTTCGGCGCCCGTGGCGGTTGGGAGCGTGCAGTTTGGTTCCCGCTAGAAGGCGAACAGCGTCCAGAAGAGCAGACAGTTTCCTTCCTCGATGATCGACGAAACTGGAACGATGCCGTCCGGGCTGAATGTAAAGCGGTTCGAGAACAGGTCGGAGTACTGGATCTTGGCGGTTTTACTAAATATGAAGTTTCTGGCCCAGGAGCGACCGAGTGGCTGGACTACATGATTGCTGGAAAGATGCCCAAAATCGGAGGAATGTCACTTTCTTATTTCCTCTCCCGAAAAGGGCACGTCATGACAGAAATGACCATAACCCGACTTGGTGAAGATCAATACTGGCTGATCTCTGCAGGAGCAGGAGAGTGGCATGATGAAGACTGGTTGCTTTCCAACATGCCGGGTGATGGTTCTGTTGAGTTTGAAAACATTACTGACAGCTATGGAACTCTGGTAGTTGCAGGCCCGCGCTCACGTGACCTCCTGTCTAAAATTACGAAATCGGACCTTTCCAACAAAGCCTTTCCATGGTTGACCACGCAAGCAATCGAAATTGGATTTTCTCCAGATATCCTGGCCATGCGGGTCAACTATGTTGGTGAACTTGGGTGGGAGCTGCATGTTCCGATGGAATTCCTAGGGCATGTATATGACGAAGTTATGGCTGCTGGTGAAGAGTTTGAGGTCGCTGATTTTGGTTTATATGCGATGGATTCTCTTCGTTTAGAAAAATGTTATCGTTCCTGGAAAGTGGATATTATCCACGAATACACGCCATATGAGCTATCTTTAGATCGTTTTATTGACGTGGATAAAGGTCCATTCATGGGACGTGAAGCCCTTAAAATCCACAAAGAAAATGGAATTAAAGAGCGTTTTGTTCCCTTGATTATCGATACGAATATCGCTGAAGCTCCTTATTGTTCTCCGATCTATCAAGGTGATGATATCGTCGGAATAACGTCCTCAGGTGGCTATGGCTATCATATTGATAAAAATATTGCTTTAAGCTTTGTCAGAACAGATTTAGCTGTCGAAGGAACGAAACTAGAAGTCAGTATTTTGGGACAGCGCTATCCTGCAGTGGTCTCAAAAGAGCCTTTATATGATCCGAAAAACCTGAAGCTGAGGGATGTGAACTAATCTGTTCATTTTAATCGAGCGTAAAAAAAGCCCTCCACTAATTCTGGAGGGCTTTTTTAGTGGGGAAATATCTAAGCTAACGATGCTGGTGTGAGCCCGGAAACGAGATCTCCTAGGACTTGCGCTTTTGCAAGAACGTTTGAATGGGTATCAATAGCACAATACCAATCAGCTACTTTGCCAAAAGCACAGAGGAGATTACTGTTATCTGCGGTGAGAACTGCGACGACTTGCTCGCCGTCTTGTGTTGCGAGTGGTAATACTTCACCGATATCTCCGCTTTCTACATTTTTCTGGTAAAAAGTTTGGATAAGATTAATGTCTTGCGGCGTAAGACTATCACTGGATACGAGTATTTCAGACATACATTGCCTCTTTCATTTTAAGTTACTACCTGTAACGATGATGAGATCATGCCATTGTATTCGTGACTAAAACCTTAACGCAGCCTGTAAAAGGTTAACGGTCTCGTTTTTTTTAAGATTTCAAAGCTTCAAAATGATGCCTCAAATGATCTTCCATAAAGGTCGCCATAAAGAAATAACTATGGTCATAACCCTCTTGGATACGCAGATTTAAAGACTGTCCAAATTGTTTACATACCGTATCCAGGAGTTCTGGTTTCAGCTGTTCTTTCAAGAAGTTATCTGATGAACCCTGATCAATTAGCAAGGTTGCTTTGCTCGACGCAGACTTAACCAATTCTGTTGCATCGTAATTTTTCCAAGCATCTCTGTCTGAGCCAAGATAGCCAGTAAAGGCTTTCTCTCCCCAAGGGCAGCTCATTGGCGCACAAATAGGGGCGAAGGCGGAACAGGATTTAAACAGATCTGGATTTTTTAAGTGGACGGTGAGTGCGCCATGCCCCCCCATGGAGTGGCCAGTAATACCTTGGCGGCCCATATCTGCACTATCGAAGTTTGCAGAAATCACATCCTGAAGCTCTTGGGTTATGTAGCTATACATATTGTATGACTTGGCCCAAGGCTCCTCGGTTGCATCAAGGTAAAAACCTGCTGCCGACCCAAAATCATAACTATCATCTTCACACTCAATATTTTGTCCGCGAGGGGAGGTGTCGGGAGCAACAAAGATCATTCCAAGTTCGCTGGCGATGCGTTGAGCGCCCGCTTTGACGGTGACATTGTCTTCGGTACAGGTCAGGCCGGATAGATAAGTAAGTACAGGTACTTTTTTACCCTCAAGTGCTGCAGGAGGGAGGTAAATGGCAAAACGCATTGATCCATTACATACAGTGGATACATGGCTATAGACACGCTGTAGACCCCCAAACATCTTATTTTCGCTGATCAGTTCCAGATCGGTAATTTTAGTGTCACTCATTTTAAGGGGCCTAATTTGTATTCATAAGAGGAAAGAAGAGGGGGCACCTATAAAAAGATGCCCCGACTATTATTAGTACTGAACCACGGAACGGATGGATTCACCGCTGTGCATTAGATCAAATGCAGAGTTGATGTCTTCTAGTGGCATCGTATGAGTGATGAGATCGTCAATATTGATCTTACCATCCATGTACCAGTCAACAATTTGGGGAACATCAGTACGGCCACGGGCACCACCAAAGGCAGTACCTTTCCAAACACGACCTGTTACCAGTTGGAACGGACGGGTTGAGATTTCCTGACCAGCGCCTGCGACACCAACGATAACAGAGACACCCCAACCTTTGTGACAGCATTCAAGGGCTTGACGCATGGTGTTGACGTTACCAATACACTCAAAAGAATAATCAGCGCCACCGTTGGTGAGATCCATTATCGCCTCAACAACATTACCGTCGATTTCTTTCGGGTTGATAAAGTCCGTCATACCAAACTTTTCACCGAGGGCTTTACGGTCGTTATTGAGATCAACACCAATGATTTTATTGGCACCAACCATTCTTGCACCCTGGAGAACGTTCAGACCAATACCGCCGAGGCCAAAGACAACAACGTTTGATCCTGGCTCGACCTTGGCAGTGTTAATTACCGCGCCAACGCCTGTCGTGACGCCACAGCCAATGTAGCAGACCTTGTCAAAGGGAGCGTCTTCGCGGATTTTAGCCAAGGCAATTTCAGGCAACACACTGTAATTGGCAAAGGTCGAGCACCCCATGTAGTGGCGCAGCATTTTGCCATCCATAGAGAAACGACTGGTGCCGTCAGGCATAAGTCCTTGTCCCTGTGTCGTACGGATCGCTTGGCAGAGGTTGGTTTTTGGATTCAAGCAGTAATCACACTCACGACATTCCGGTGTATAGAGTGGGATGACATGATCGCCCTTTTTGAGCGAAGTAACACCAGGACCAATATCAACAACGACACCAGCACCTTCATGGCCGAGAATGGTAGGAAAGAGACCTTCAGGGTCATCGCCTGAAAGAGTGAAGGCATCTGTATGACAAACGCCCGTTGCTTTCATCTCAACAAGAACTTCGCCATATTTGGGGCCTTCTAACTGAACGGTTTCGATTGTCAGTGGTTTGCCAGCACCCCAGGCAACAGCAGCACGAACATCCATGATTTGTTACTCCCTGATATTCTATAGTAAATTAACTTGAATTTGGTTTATTGTTTCAACTTATTACCTCAAGGGCAATAGTGTATAAATCATTCTTCATCTATGGAATATTTATGAATTTATTTCATGCCTTTTTCCGACAATATTTTGTCGTACAATTGCTATATCATGCTGGTATCAAATCTCTTTTCAGGTGATTATATAAATTATGAATTTCAGGAGCCTGTTAATGAATTGGATTCTATTCGCTGCGACCTTTTATATAATGGTTCTGGTCGGAATGTATCTGATTCAAACTAAACTGGTCTATCCCGGCGGTCCTCTTCGCGAAAGACCTGAACAATATGGCGGGGTCGGTGTTCAGGAAATTCACCTTGAAATGGAGGATGGGGTTCGTCTCACTCATTGGTTCATTCCTCCCACAAACAAGAATTTGCCCGTTGTTGTCGCGTTTCATGGCAATGCTGGCCATACGGGCGACCGCTTAGCTAAGCTCAAATACTTTGCTGAAATGGGATACGGGTTATTTCAAGTCGAATATCGGGGCTATGCAGGCCACGAAGGAACCCCTTCAGAGCAGGCTTTTAAAGCGGATGGGCTGATTGCTTTAAAGTGGCTGAGCGAACAAGGTTATACCAAAGATAAACTTATTATGTACGGCGAATCCCTCGGTACAGGAATGGCTGTTTGGTTGGCGTCCCAGTTTCCAGTGCAGGCAGTAATACTGGAAGCACCTTACAGCTCCATTGTTGACGTCGCACAGGCAAAATACTGGTTTCTCCCCGTCAAATACTTACTTAAAGACAAGTGGCGCTCTGACCTATCAATTATTGATGTGAAAGCCCCCGTTTTTATTTTTCATGGGGAAAATGATGAGGTTATCCCGATAGCTTTTTCCCGAAAATTATTCGAATTAATACCAAACGATAAGCAGGCGATCTATTTTGATGATGGTTATCATATGGATTTATATGATCATGGCGCGGAAAAGAATGTCCGGGAATTTTTACAAAAATTTGTGGCAGAAAAATTGGAAACACCATCCCCAACCAATTAAAATAAAGTACTCTGCTTAGTGACGTTCTTTATATCATTTGTCTTTGGCTGCTAACAACGTCATCAAATTTCTTAAAGAAATCATCGGCGAGATTTTGGGCGGTTTTGGTCACCAGTTTCGATGCCATATCAGCGATGGTACCTTGCATATCACCTGAGGCCTCGAATTCCAAAAGGGTTGTTCCTTCGTCCTTTTCGATCAAAACAACATTGGCTTTGCCCTTTGCTAGACCAGCTATTTTACCTTGGCCTTCAGCGGTCATGACGTAAGAGTTCGGAGCATTAATGTCAGAGATTGTAATAAGGCTTTTAAGCTGTGGTTTTATGAACCCCAATTTGAATGAAAACACAGCGGTGAATTCTGTGTCGCTATGGCGGATTGCTTCATCACAACGGGGGATGGCCTGTTTTAAAATTTGGGGATCGTTCATAGCCTCCCAAACTTTTTGTCGTGGAGAGTTAATAATATAGCGGCCCGTCATTTCCATCGTTCAGAATTCCCCCAGTGGTGCGTATAGGTGTTGGTATAAAATGGCAAAGAAAAAGGGGAGCCAAGCTCCCCTATAACTATTGCTGAACCCCGTAAACGAGGTCAGGCAAGAAAGTAGAGATTATTGGTACATAGGTAATCAGTATCAAGAAAACCAGTAATATCATCAACCAAGGGAGGGCGGCCTTTACGACAGAGAGTATCGGCATGCCCGTTATACCTGCTGTAACAAAGAGATTAAGCCCTACGGGTGGCGTAATCATTCCGATTTCCATATTGACCACCATAATGATACCTAGATGAATTGGATCTATACCTAACTGGATTGCAATCGGGAACAGGATTGGTGCCATGATCAGCAAGATTGCGGATGGCTCCATAAAGTTTCCGGCAATAAGTAAGAGAATATTGACCACAACCAAGAACATCCAAGGCTCAAGACCAGCACTTGTAATTGCAGCTGTTATTGTTTGAGGGATACGCTCTGTTGTTAGTACATGCGCAAATAGCATGGCATTTGCGACAATAAATAACAGCATGATTGTTACTTTTGAAGCTTCAAGAACAGTCTTTTTAACCTCGGGATCAAAGAAGCTTTTCGGAAATGCGATTATATAATCACTAATGCCGAGTGAAGAAGATTCTTTTCCTTTAAGCGGGCCCATATCTTTATAAACAAAAACAGCAATAATATAGGCGTAGACGGAAGCTACTGCTGCGGCTTCTGTTGGGGTAAAGATACCGCCATAAATACCACCCATAATTATAACAATAAGTAACAATCCCCAAATGGCTTCACTAAAAGCACTGAAAACTTCTGATGCAGATGCTTTGGGGAGTTGGGGAAGCTTCTTTACACGCGCTGCAACATAAATACCGATCATCAGCATGACGCCAGCAATGATGCCCGGAATGACGCCAGCCATAAACATACGGCCGACAGATACGTCTGTTGCCGCAGCATAGACAACCATAACAATGGATGGAGGAATTAATATCCCTAGGGTTCCTGCATTACATATGACCCCAGCTGCAAATTCTTTTGAGTATCCGGCCTTTTGCATACCCGCAATCACAATGGACCCAATAGCAACAACTGTTGCAGGAGAAGATCCGGAAACAGCAGCAAAAAGCATGCAAGCTAATACAGATGCTATTGCCATACCTCCACGAAGGTGACCGACACAATCCATTGCAAAACGTATCAATCGTCGAGCAACTCCTCCGGTGGAGAGAAAAGCTGAAGATAAAATGAAAAAGGGGATAGCAAGAAGTGTGTAATGCTCCATGGTTTCAAAGAACTTGAGTGAAATCGAACCCAATGAATCATTAGAAAAGAAAATAATGGTCGTAAGACTGGCTAGTCCAAGTGAAAAGGCGATAGGAGTACCGACCAACAGTAGTAGGAATAACAATATGAAGAGGGTAGCAATTGCCATAATTATTTTTCCTCATTCTTATTGTTATTTGCATCATCGTCCATGAACTGTTCGATCGCGTCTTTACTTTCATCCCCGAGGATGGAGACAGCTTCTTTATTTGTCAGAATGGTCCAGAAGGCCTGAAGTAAGCGATAGATCAATAACCCCATTCCGATTACTAAAATACTTAAGAAAAGCCATTTTTCGACTGGCATATCGTGGGTTTCAATACCTATTTTTTTCAGCTTTCCAACATAAATCCAGCCGCCGTAAAACATGATGGCGCCGTAGATAATGGAGGCTGTTACAGCTAACAGTCCAAATATTCTTTGAGCTTGGGTACTGAAGATTTTAACGAAGGCGTCCACGCCAATGTGGATATGTGTTTTAACGCCATAGGAAATACCAAAAATAACGAGCCAGGCGAAGAGATAGGTAGTGAGTTCCAACGCCCACAAAGCCCCGCTATTGAAAACGTATCGGGCAACGACCTGCGAAAAGGTGACCAGCACCATTGAGGTCATAAGTAGGACGATGAAGCTTTCCTCTATGTGCGTGATAATTTTGCTCATGGGATAATGCTTCCGGATATCAAAAAGGAGGGCTGTACTGGACCCAGCAAGCCCCCCATATATTAACAGATCAGAATGAAAAGACCGCAGTCTTCTTAATTAGCAGCTCCTAGTTAGCTGCTAAAGCCGCATCAATCATGTCTTGACCGATATCACCTGTGAACTCTTTCCATACAGGAGAGAGCTTTGCGCGCCATGCTTCTTTTTGATCGGCAGTCAGTGTGCGAACAACGCCACCAGCGTCGATAACTTTTTGTTTGTTGTCTTGGTTGATTTTGGCTGAAATTGAATTACGTTCTTGTGAAACTTCAGCAAGAATACGCTCTAGATCAGCACGAATATCAGCTGGAAGGCCTTCCCAAAATTCTGAAGAAGTTACGATAAGATAATCAAGAATACCGTGGTTACTTTCTGTTACACCATCTTGAACTTCATAGAATTTTTTGGTGTAAATGTTTGACCAAGTGTTTTCCTGACCATCAACAACGCCCTGTTGAAGTGCACCATAAACTTCACTGAAAGCCATTTTCTGTGGGTTGGCACCAAGTGTTTTGAAGTTTGCAACCAAAACGTCTGATGTTTGAACCCTGAATTTCAAGCCTTCGGCATCACTTGGGTTTACAAGGGGTTTGTTTGCAGAAATCTGCTTCATACCATTGTGCCAATAGCCAAGAGCCCGAAGCCCGCGGTCTTCCATAGCACCAAGAAGCTCAAGGCCTTTTTCACTGTTTTGGAAGCGATCAACGGCAGTAATGTCATTAAACAAGAATGGCAAATCGTAGATGCGATATTTTTTAGTGAACTTCTCAAATTTGGAAAGAGAAGGAGCAGCCATCTGAAGATCGCCAAGAAGAATAGCTTCCAGGGCCTTGTCATCATTATAAAGTGTAGAGTTTGGATAAACTTCTACAACTGTCTCTTATACACATCTGACGCTGCCGACGAAGAGGATAGTGTAGATCT